>Ga0315912_10000536_pt1 | contig 66440 bp, 46 predicted proteins | sample VfabasoilMG_FD_204469 | JGI IMG/M metagenome (GOLD analysis project Ga0315912, IMG submission 204469) | Garden soil microbial communities collected in Santa Monica, California, United States - V. faba soil | ecosystem: Environmental > Terrestrial > Soil > Garden | place: USA: California... | reverse complement strand
GACAAATAGTCATGGAAGGATACCTGAACATCCGGATCGCACCCTGGATACGGCGTTTGCTGACACGGCTTATTGCCATTGTTCCCGCTTTCCTGACTATTTATTATGCCGGCGAATCGGCTACGGGCGACCTGCTCGTTCTTTCCCAGGTCATTCTTAGTCTTCAACTGGGATTTGCCATTATCCCGCTCATTCATTTTGTCAGCGACAGGGAAAAAATGCAGGAGTTCGTCATTCCCGGTTATGTAAAAACCCTGGCATGGGTCAGCGCCTCCGTCATTGTCGGGTTGAATGTCAGGCTGGTCATGCAACAAATTGAATCCTGGCTCGCTGCTTCAGCCAATCCCATGTATTTATGGATCTCAGTTGTTCCAGTTACGCTGGCGGCAGCCATCCTCCTTTTGTACATTACCTTTAAGCCCTTCATTGGCAAGCGTGTTGTGCGGAAGCCCGTACTTCCGCATGAAACGCTTAAACACATCAAGGATGTGGAAATGAAACCGTACCGGCGCATCGCCGTGGCCATCGATTTTTCAGCAACGGATAAATCCATTAGCCATGCTATTGCGCAGGGTGGCCGCGATGCCGATTATCTATTGATACATATCGTGGAAACGGCCGGCGCGCTGATGATGGGAAGCGAGATCAAAGATTTTGAAACCGGCGAAGACGCGGCAAGCCTGCGAACCTATGCTGATGAAATGAAAAACAAAGGCTACCGCTGCGCATTGAAAATTGGATTTGGAAATCCCAAGAAAGCCATTCCGGAAGCAGTCAATGAATTCCAGGCAGATCTATTGGTGATGGGAGCGCATGGGCACCGTGGCTTAAAAGACTTTATCTTCGGCACCACGGTGAACGCCGTACGGCACAGGGTGCGTATACCCGTGTTGATTGTCCGGTAACAGGAAAGCTCATCATGATCACAAACAGGAAAGCATCGTTTGAATACCATTACCTGCAGCTATACACGGCAGGTATCATGCTGACGGGTACGGAAGTAAAATCCCTGCGCGACGGAAAAGGAAATATTTCCGATGCTTTTTGCCTCTTTCAAAACGGCGAACTTTGGCTGAAAAACATGCACATCAGTGAATTCAAACAAGGCTCCTATAACAACCACGACCCCAAACGGCTCCGGAAACTCCTGCTGAAAAAAAACGAATTGCAAAAGATCCTCTCGAAGGTGAAGGAAAAAGGAATTACGCTGATCCCTGTGAAAGTCTTTTTCAGCGACCGGGGATTTGCCAAGGTTGAAATTGCCCTGGCCCGCGGTAAAAAACAATTTGACAAAAGGGAAGACCTGAAGAAAAAAGACGCACAGCGGGAAATTGCACGGGCGTTAAAATAAAAATTACCCATCAACAATAAAAAAAGGCTGCTTCCGGAAGAAGCAGCCTTTTTTTATAGGTCCAATTTCTTAGAAGTAGAAGTTCAGCATAATCTGGCCACCGGCATTGTCGGTATCAACCTTGAAAGAGGAAGAATCACCTGTTTCACTGGTGGTTCCGCCAACCGTTGTTGTTTCACCGGCGCCTGTGGAATTAAATCCGATGCCCCAGCCATATTCTCCGCTGATGGAGATTTTCGGAGCGAAGAAATATTCCGCGCCGATAAAGCCTCTCACACCAATTCCGAAAGTAGAACCGGTAGATGAGGAAGCAGTAGCACTGTTCGCAGCAGTTCCGTTATACGTATAATCTGTGGAACTTCCGCCACCAAAAAGGATGCTGGCTTCTGCACCGTAATAACCTTGCAGACGTCCTTTTCCACGGCTCTTTTGCATACCCAGGGAAAGCACGATGTTGCTGCTGCTGACAGAAGTCTCTTTCAAGGTTCCGGAAGCCGTATCACCTGTTCCATTCGTAGTGGAACCGAATCCAATACGCACAGATCCACGATAAGCTTTCCCGTCAGCCATTACCATACGGCCAAAAATAGCCATGGTAGAATCCTTGTATTGCCAGCTTGGGGAAGAATTACCAAAGCTTCCGTTAAACATATTGCCGAAATAATCAAAAAACGGGTTTACGCTGATACCCAAGCTCCAGTCCCCTTCTTCCGGCAGAATGGGAGTGCCTTTCTTGGACACCATCTCTTGCGCATTGGCAAATGCTACGGCAGAAACCAATGCAATGGTTAACAATGTTTTTTTCATTTGATAGTAGGTTTAGTTTTAAGGTATTTAAACCAGATTTATTGTTCAAAGTTACATTTCACGAAAAAAAACACCTGACCCCTATTTTGAAGATATTCACAATTTGACGTGAATTGTTAATATTTTAGTTTTTTCTAAAATTACTCACTTTCAATACTTTGACATAAACATGATAAAAAATTTTAAAGTAATTTTAAACTTTGATATTTAATTTTAATAGCTTGACATCGTTTTCCATTAACATTGTTTAACCAAAAAATAAACCTATGAGAAAATTCTTTACGCTTAGCGCGTTAATTTTAGCATTTGCCTGCGGCTTAGCTTCGGCCCAGGACAGGCAAATTTCAGGTAAGGTGATCTCCTCTCAGGATAACCTGGGAATTCCCGGTGTTACGGTTATAGTTGTCGGTTCAAGTCTCGGAGCATCCACCGATATTGACGGCAATTACACTCTGTCAATACCACCTTCAGCCAAAATGCTGCGATTTAGTGGCATCGGCATGAAGACAAAGGAAGTTCCCGTTGGGGCTTCAAATGTTATTGATTTAGTCATGGATCCTGACGTAATGAAATTAGACGAGGTGGTAGTTACAGCCGTAGGAATTAAACGAGAGAAAAGAAGTCTCGGCTATGCTACCAAACAGGTTTCCAGTGAAGAGCTCAATGCGGGGAACCAGTCGAGTTTCATCTCTGCTTTGTCAGGAAAGGTTAATGGAGCCAACATCACTTCTTCAACCGGCGCGCCCGGAGGATCCACACGGATCACTTTACGGGGCCAATCCTCCATCGGTCAGGACAACAATGCCCTGATTGTAATTGATGGTGTTCCGGTGAATAATGCAAATAACAGGAACCGGGATGGTACAGGCGTGACGGATGATTTAAACAACGCCGTGGATTACGGAAACCGCGGTGCGGATATCAATCCCGATGACATCGAGTCGATTTCGGTGCTGGAAGGACCTGCGGCAGCAGCCTTGTATGGTTCCGCGGCTTCTAACGGTGCTGTGATGATTACCACCAAAAAAGGATATAAGACCACAGGTGGTCCCGGCAAAATGAGTATCGCTTTCAGTACCGGCGTATCTTTCGCGACACCTTTGAAAACCCCTACGTTTCAAAACCAATATGGCCAGGGTGACCTTCACGGCGATCCTACCGACAGAAGGGAAAACTTCAGCTGGGGATTGCCTTTTGACGGAGAAGTCAGGCCCTGGGGTCAGCAGATCGATATTGATGGGGATGGTACCCTTGACCAACGGGTAAAGCCTTATTCTGCAGTGGAAAATAATGTCAGGGACTTTTTCGAAACCGGTGTTACCTATAATAACCAACTGTCTTTTACAGGCGGTGGCGAAAAAAGCACCTTCTACTTATCACTCGGCGCCATCAATGACGCCGGCATGATACCCACTACTACCTACAACAAATACAATGTGCTGGCCAATGCTACGAGTGAGATTTCGAAAACAATCTCCGCGGCCGTTTCCATTGGATATACGAATATTTCCAGTCAACGTGCTGCCGGTGGCCAGCGCGACGCATCGTTCTACAACCAGATTATCCAAACGCCAAGGGACATCAATCTCACGGAACTGGCTGACCTGAACAACCCGTTTAATAATTATGACGATAACTCCCAAACCTATGGGTTTTACGGCGGCTATACGGTCAACCCTTATTTCTCCCTGGCGAATTACCAGAATTTTAACCACGTGGACCGTGTCATCGGCAACGTCTCCGTTTCCTGGACCCCGGCGAAATGGATAAAGATCGACGAAAGACTGGGAGCTGATATCTATTCAGACCGGAGGGAACAGAAGCATAAGAAATACTTCTATAAAGCGATCGACCCCTTCTGGGATAACGGCGCTACCGATCAGACCAACCCGGGCAGGTATTCACAGGATGTTTACAACCAAAACAACCTGACCAATGACCTGATCGTTACCTTATCCCACAAACTCAGTGATGACTTAAACGTCAGTTTGCTCCTGGGAAGCGGTGTACTCCAGAATAAAACGGAAAGAGTATTTGGCGCTACCAATGAAGAAGGCGGTTTGAGTTTACCCGGATACTATAACCTGGTCAACTCAAACGGTCAACCGATTATGTCAAATTCCCTTACGCAAAGGAGGGTCATTTCGTATTATGGATCTCTCGATTTTCAATTTAAGCAGATGCTCTTCCTGAGTATTACAGGCCGGAATGACAAGTCATCCACGCTGCCTGTTGATAAACAAAGTTATTTTTATCCGGGCGCCAGCTTATCCTGGGTGTTTTCAGAGCTCATGAGCAAGGACCAGAACTCCTTCCTCAGTTTCGGTAAAATCAGGCTGAGCTATGCCAAGGTAGGTAAAGATGCCAACCCGTATCTGCTCTACAATACCTACTCGCATACCACGATAGAAAACGATTTCGGTTCTACGGTAATGCCATTTGGAACGGTGGATGGTTATACGGTTGGCGATTTGATTGGCAACCCGAACATCACGCCTGAATTCACCAAGACTTTTGAAGCAGGTGCTGAACTGAGTTTCCTGAATGAAAGACTGGGCCTGGATTTCACATACTATAAGGCGAATTCCACCGATCAGATTGTTCCTATTAACATTCCAAACTCTTCCGGCGGAGGCACTTTTACCACCAATATCGGTGAAGTTGAAAACAAAGGATTTGAAATTGGAATTAAAGCTGTCGTTGTAAGTACGAAAGACTTTACCTGGTCGGTCAATGCAGGGTATGCTACCAATGACAACAAGGTTCTCTCCCTGGCTGAAGGCGTATCCTTCTTCAATATCGGGGGTACCAGCAGAACGGGTATCGTAGCTGCAGTGGGTTTACCCATGGGCCAGTTCTACGCACAGGACCTTGTCAGGGATCCCCAGGGCAGAGTGGTTATCGACTCAGCGACAGGCAGTCCTGTAATTACCACGGATGCCCAATTGCTGGGAACTTACCTGCCCGACTACACGGCAAATTTCGGAACAACCCTTACTTACAAAAACTGGAGCTTTGGTATTTTGTTTGATACCAAGCAAGGCGGTTATTTCTCCAGCCGTACCAAAGACCTGATGGACTTCGTCGGCACGGCACAGGAAACTGCGGAAAACGGAAGGGATCCAAGGGTATGGCCTAATTCCGTATATCAAAGCACGGCAGATGCGGGAGGTTATGTTGCCAATTCGGATATTACCTATGACCCGTACGACTATTTCACAGGCGTTATTCCCGATGGTCAGCACATTGTGGATGCCAGCTACGTAAAGCTGCGTGAAATGCACCTGACTTACACGTTCCCATCAAAATGGCTGAAACGGTCTCCTTTTGGAAGCGCCTCGCTTTCCTTCTACGGAAACAACTTAGCCATCTGGACTCCGGATGAAAACCAGTATTCCGATCCTGAGATGAACTCCAGCGGTTCGGGCAATGCACAGGGTTTTGATTTTACGGCCCTTCCCTCTCAGCGGAACTATGGTTTTAATTTGAAAGTCACATTCTAAAAACAAAAACAATCTATCCAATGAAAAAATCGAAATCAAAAATTGCAGTTTTTGCTACAGTAATTTTACTTTTCAGTGCGATTGGCTGTAAGAAAGACTATTTAGATGTGAACACAGATCCGAACCTTCCTTCTGAAATATCGATCAACCTTGCGCTGCCTTCGGCACAGCTTGCGATCGGTTCTGTGATGGGAAATAACTTCCACTCGATCGGCGGGATTTACGGACAGTTTTTTACCCAGAGCCCGGCTGCATCCCAGTTCAAAACCTTTGAACAATACAATCCCGGAGCAGAGAAATTTGACTGGCCCTGGAGAATCTTGTATGCCGATTGCCTGGAAGATTGTAAATACATCGTGTCAAGCGGAACAGAACAGGGATTGAGTCAATATGTTGCTTGTGCTAAAATCATGCAAGCCTATGCATTCCAGATCCTTACCGATAATTTTGGCGATGTACCCTACACCGAAGCCAACCTGGGCAATAGCGGAATCATTTCTCCGCATTATGACAGCCAGCAGGATGTTTACAATGGCATCATTGCTAAAATTGAAGAGGGAATTGCCCTGATCGACGAAAACAATACCGGGCATCCTTTGGAAGATGACCTGTTTTTCCAGGGGGATATGGGTATGTGGAGAAAATTCGCAAACACATTAAAACTCCGTGTATACCTCCGGCTTGCTTATGTAGATGCCGGTAAAGCACAAGCCGGAATTGAAGCGCTGAGCACATCCGGTGCGCAGTTTTTAACTGCCGGTGAGAGTGTACGCATCGATTATACGACCACTGCCGGTAATACACATCCCTATTTCTCGTTTGTGGTAGGAGTTGGCGGAACGCAGAACCTGGTGGCCAGCAATACGGCGATCGATAATTTCATTGCAAACAATGACACCAATCGTCTTGCTGTATTGTATGCTCCGTCTCCTGCGGGCGTGATACAAGGTATTCCCCAGGGTGCTTACAATTTACCCGCATCGACACCTGTTTCATTCCCCGGAACCCTCACCGGCGCGAATACGGACGATCCGAATACGGCTGCCGCCGATGTCATCCTGGTGTCTGATTATGAAAGCTACTTCCTGCAATCGGAAGCTGCTGCCAGGGGATGGCTTACGTCAACAGGAACTGCAGAAGATTTATACAAAGATGGAATCCAGGCCAGTTTTGACGCACTTGGATTCACCGATCATTCAGATCCTGCTGTATACGATGGTTCCGGAAATCTTCTTTACCTGTCAGAACCCGCCGTAGTATTTCCTGCCGGTGGAAGCCTGGAGGATAAGATCAAAGCGATCATTACCCAGAAGTGGTATGCCATTTGCGGAACTCAGGGAGATGAAGCCTGGATCGAATGGAGAAGAACGAACTACCCCGATTTCTTTGTGCAGTCTGCCAACAACATTATGGGAGCGAGCGTATGGCCCTATCGCTTATTTTATCCAAGTACGGAAGTAACCCGGAACATCAACTTCCCTGGTCAGAAAACAATCGACACCAAGGTTTGGTGGGATGTAAACTAATTACCAGAATAAAACAACTAAAAATATAACTATGAAAAAACTCCTCATATTACTAGCTGTAGCGGGAATTGGCTTATACTCCTGTGAAATGGAAAATGATCCAAACCCGACCGTCAACGGCGAATCCAATACCGTACCGGTCATTTACCCGGAAATGTTTTTGGTGGGTCCGGATTATGTAGTCCTTTCCCCGGGCGGCGGACCTTACACCGATGCAGGTGCCCGCGTATATGATTTTTTCAAAAGCGACACCCTTCCTTTGTCTTCCTATTTTAACAACGTAGATCCTGCAACAGAAGGATTCTATTCTGTGAAATACAAATACAAAAATGAGGGTGGGTATGAATCCTCCATCATCCGTGTGGTATTGGTCACCAGTGTCGATCCCAACATGGATATCAGCGGATTTTACAGGAGGACCGGCAATAACAGCCCGGTCAATATTACGAAGGTGGACAGGGGCCTGTATTGGAATGACAACATTGCAGGTTCTACTCCGATCTTAGCTTACATGGGATTTATTAACAACACCACTGTGGCGGTTACCGATCAGCTATCTGCAACAGGAGGCGAAGTAAGCTGCGATGGAACTACGTTTTCAATGGATGCTACGGATACGACCTATTCCTGGATCGTTCATGCCGCCGGATTTGGTACGGGCAGGCGAACCTTTACGCATCAGTAATAACCGAATGTTACTTTAAAAACACTTAAATGGTCCACCTATGAAAAACAGCTATATCAAATTCGTATTTGTATGCCTTTTAGGACTGCTATGCTCCAGGACAATGACGGCTCAAAATTCCGAGCTGCGATGGGCGCTTGGACTACATGCTTCAGCCCTGGAAGCCAAGACAACCATTGCCGATGATTTTTTCAATTTTGAGTTTGGCAAGATGACGCAGCCCGGATTAGGGATTTCGTTACGGCGCTACCTGAATCCATCGTTCGATGCCGGCCTGCACATTCATCGCGGGTATGTTTCCCAGACCAATGCCACTACGCATTTTAATGACCGCCTGTGGCTGCCTTCCCTCCGGCTTCGTTACAAATTAAACAATGGATACATCATTAAAAACGAAGACGCAACCATTGGCCCGTTCCTTACTGCGGGAGTCGGTATGATCATGGCAAAGATCAGCGCCCATGATGAAGGAAACGGTCCGCTGAACACCGATGAATCCACGTTTAACATTTATGGCGGCGCCGGTATCCGTTTTCGCCTGAACGATTACATGGCCCTCGAATGGGAAACCGGCATACACATGCCTTCCGGTTACAATCTTTATGAAAACATCGACGGTGATCCGCAGGATGCCTTTCTTCAGCACAGTGCAGCCCTGGTGATCAGTCTCGGTACCATGAAAGACGACGACGGAGACGATGTGTACAACAAGTACGACAAATGCCCGGGTACACCAAAGGGCACCAAGGTCGATGAGAACGGCTGCCCGATGGATATCGATAAAGACGGTGTGGCCGACTACCAGGACGATTGTCCTGAACAGCCCGGTTCTGCTGCGCTTAAAGGATGCCCTGACAAAGACGGCGATGGTATTGCTGACCGTGAAGATCAGTGTCCGGATGAAAAAGGTACTGCCGCACTTCAAGGCTGCCCCGATGCCGACACGGATGGCGTAGCGGATAAGGACGACAATTGCCCGAATACTCCGAAAGAAGCGAAAGTAGACGCCAAAGGCTGCCCGCTGGATACCGACAATGACGGTACGGCCGACTACCTGGATCGTTGTCCAGACAAATCAGGAACAGCAATTCTGAAAGGCTGCCCGGATGGTGACGGCGACGGTATTCCGGATATAGACGACCGCTGCCCTACGCAAAAAGGCGTAGTGGCTAACGGTGGTTGCCCTGAAATTCCGAAAGAAATCTATACGCAGATTACCAAGATTGCCAGCAAGATCTTCTTTGAAACAGGCAGCGATAAACTTAAAACTTCTTCCAAAGTTTCACTTGACGATCTTGCCGATATCCTGAAACAATATCCGGAGGCAAAACTCTCCATTGAAGGACATACGGATGACGTCGGTGACGATAAGATGAATCTTGATCTTTCGCAGAAACGTTGCGAATCCGTGAAGAACTACCTTGTCTCCAAAGGCATTGCCGCCGAACGGTTAACTGCACAAGGCTTTGGAGAAACCAAGCCAATTGCCGACAACAAAACGAGCGACGGACGTGCGAAAAACCGCCGGGTTGAATTGAAGACACAATATTAATTTTCTGATAGTAAAGTTTAGTAAAAAAGGCTGTCTCGGTGAGGCAGCCTTTTTTAGTATTCAATGCGGGAGATAGCAGGTGTGCATAGGCCTATTGATGCTGCGTTGTGGGCGAATGGGGTATTATTTCGTCAACCCCAGGTGATATTCAGCCAGCCCGTCAATAGGCTGCTGGATGATCTTTCCAAGGGTTATATCCATCTCCCCTGCTACTTCCCTCAAAATATCCCGGTAGATGAATGCGATGCTTCCGACAAAATGCACAGGCATCTTTTTATAGCGCGGATAATGGCTGACACACATCTCTAAAAATTCCTTCATTCCCTTTTGTACCTGGGTCTTTACCCAACGATGGTCTTTGTTGTCGGAAACAAAACGGGCGAAAGAGGCCAGCCAGACGTTGGCCTTCCTGTTATTGTAGACATTCTTGAGCAGGATCTCCTTGTCCATCACATACACCGCTTCAAACCTGTCCCGCAGGTCTGTGGGAAGAATGTCGTAAAGATAATGCCGGAGCAGGGTCTTTCCATAATGACTTCCGCTACCTTCGTCGCCCATAATAAAACCTAACCCGTAGTTATTCTTGTAGATTTTCTTTCCGTCAAAATAGCAGGAGTTGCTGCCTGTTCCCAGGATGCAGGAGATGCCTTCTCCATACCCGCACGTAGCCAGGGCAGATCCCAGCACATCATGCTCTACTTTTACCGAAGCGGAAGCAAATACCCTTTTCAAAGCATCCTTTACAATCCTGTTCCGCGCCCCGCTGGAACATCCGGCCCCATAATAATAGATCTTTTTCACGTAGCGGGCCACCTTTTTTAGTCCCTTATTCTTCTTTAAGGCATTCACAATGTATGTTGAATTATGAAACTGGGGGTTGAATCCAACGGTGCTGAATTTTTCTTTACTTGCACCTTCGTGAATAAGAACCCAATCGGTCTTGGTGGAACCGCTGTCAGCAACGAGTATCATGTATCTGCTTATCTGTTTGCTGCAAATCTAACCAATAATATCTCTTTTCAGTATAATTCCGTTCCAGAGGGCGGAGAACAGAAGGCGAATGGCTGTGGGCAAGCTTAACTTAATGCTGAAGACCTATTAATTCTTAAATCCTTGTACTCCTGAACCCTGAACTCTTGAACTCCTGAACTCTTGAACTCTTAAACTTCTGAACTCTCAAACTTCCTAATCCATTCCTATGAAAGGCAACACTACTACATTGGATGCCAGGCTGGCTCAACCTGCAAGCAAGACTGCGCTGCCCACACTAATCTCCGTATTTTTTTTCTGGGGATTTGTAGCGGCAAGCAACGATATCCTTATTCCCGTGTTCAAGGAAACGCTGAACCTGGAACAATGGCAGGCCCAGTTTATCTCCGTGGCTTTTTACTGTGCCTACACGGTAGGATCCATTGCCTATTATTTTATATCCAAATCTTTCGGTGGTGACATCCTGAACAGGATGGGCTATAAGAATGGCATTGCCCTGGGCTTGCTGATTTCGGCACTGGGAACCTTGCTCTTTTACCCGGCTGCCGAATCATCCTCCTTTCTCCTGATGATCTCCGGGCTGTTTATCGTAGGACTTGGATTTTCGCTTCAGCAAACAGCTGCCAATCCGCTGGCTATTGTCATGGGTGATCCGGCGAAAGGATCGCAACGGTTAAGCCTGGCGGGGGGCGTGAATAATGTGGGCACGACCATCGGGCCGTTGCTGGTTAGCTTTGCCATCTTCGGAACGATTGCTGCAGGCAGTGTTTCCGTCGCCAGCATTGAAAGTGTTAAAATACCCTACCTCGTCCTGGGCGCCGCTTTCATGATCGTCGCGCTTATATTCAAATTCTCTTCCATCCCGGATAAGATACACTCAGTAAACGACGACGTGGCTTCCGACATCCCCGTGGCGACGGAACGGAAAAGCGCGCTGAAATATCCGCAGCTCGTACTAGGCATGATCGGCATCTTTGTGTACGTAGGCGTGGAAGTTTCTACGGCAAGCAACCTGCCGGAATACATGAGGCAGCATTTGCATATTCCTACCGAACATATTGCGCCGTATATTTCCCTGTTCTGGGCCAGCCTGATGATCGGGCGCTGGACGTCTGCGGCCGGGGCCTTCGATTTAAAGGGTTCTACAAAAGATTTACTTGGCTATCTCCTGCCCTACCTGGCATTTGGATTTTTCCTGCTTGTCAACGTGATTGCAAGCCATGAAATCACACCTTTTTTTGTATATGCCTTTGTGATTGTCGTATTGATCGCTGCCAACAAGCTGAGCCAGGGCAAACCCGCAAGACAGTTGCTGATTTATTCGGTGCTGGGCATCACGGCGCTGGCCATCGGCATGCTAACCGAGGGCCTGGTTAGTGTATATGCCTTTATCAGTGTAGGATTGTTTTGCAGCACGCTCTGGCCCTGCATCTTCACATTAGCCATCACAGGACTAGGCAAGCATACCAATGAAGGCTCCGGCTTTTTAATTATGATGATTATGGGCGGTGGTTTTGTAAGCTGGCTACAGGGCTACCTGGCCGGAGATCACCTGTTGGGAATTCAATGGAGCTACTTGGTTGGGACGGCATGCTTCGCGTATTTAGCATTCTATGCCTGGAAGGTGAAAGGGATACTCAAATCTCAAGGACTTGATTAATCCTTTGCGATTCAGCGTCTCTGCGGTGAAAAAAAGATCAACCGCAGAGGCGCTGAATCGCTGAGAAAAAAGTGTCCCCGGAAGGATTCGAACCTTCGACCCATTGATTAAGAGTCAATTGCTCTACCAACTGAGCTACGGAGACAAATGAGGTGCGCAAAAATAAACAAATAACAGATAATAAAAAGCCCCTCTTCATATTTGAAGAGAGGCTCCTTGTTTTCAGTTAAGTTAAATAATTATCCTTTCACGAGCTTGCGGCTCACTCTTTTCTCGTTGCAAATCACGTTAACAGTATACGTTCCATTATCCAGTGATTCCATGTTTTTGATCACATACACATTGTTGCCTGCCGATGCGGAAAAGTTCTCTGTACGGATCAGTTTTCCGGAAGCATCGGTAAGTTGTATCCTTACCTTCCCGCTTTCGGGGATAAAGCAGGCCACGTCCAGGGTAGCCGATGCCGCCGACAGGTTGAGGTTATCGATGCAAAGATCCTTCTTGCTGTTGGTACGGATGGCCGACGGCTGGTGGTTTACAAACTTGCCGGATTTCAGGATCTGTTTAAGCCGGTAGTAAAAGGTACCGGACGTTTGAGAGGTCTTGTCGAAATATTCATACTCCGTATGGTCATCTTCGGCGCTTGCCTCTACTTCTGCGATCTTTACGAAGTCTACGGCATTCACTGATTTTTCTATGATGAAGGATTTCGCCTTGCTGGATTCTGAAACTGCCCACTGCACGTGGATACCGTTGGATCTTGTTTCCAGCATGAAATTGATGAGGGATTCTGCCAAAGGCACGATACTGCCGGTGCTGCGAATCACCAGGTTATCGAGGATGGCTTCGTTGCGGCCGTTTCCGTTCATGCCCTTACCGACCAGGATTCTGCCCGCATCTTTCCAGTATAGGGCTGTATTCGGTGTTCCCTGGTGGCTCCAGATGATGACGCCATTTACAAATAACTCGCCGCGGCCGGTTACGGGTGTATAGATGAACCGGTATGTTCTGAATACTCCATCGTCCGGAATTTCGTATGCCGAACGCTCATTGACCATGGCATAACCTCCGTTTACATCGTAGGTACGGTACAGCACTGCCGGGTATCCCCTGTCAATCCAGAACTCCAGCGATTTGCCGCGGCAGAATAAACTGGCCGTAGGTTCGATTTTTTTAAAGTCCACACTGATATCAATACCATCCACTTCAAACAGCGGCAGCGACGGTAAAACCATATTAATATCCTGGGCCTTGCTTCCTGCCGACAAACCCCGTGTGGAAGCGCGTCCTCCGGCAATGATACATGACGATTTACTTAACGTAACCGCATCAGGGCCTACCGTGGCTTTCCCCGGTTCCTGTTCCCAGGCATATTCGCAAAGCACTTCACCGGCATAACCGCTGCCACCCGATGCATTTCCGTTGCCTGCCGCTCTTGAACTCTCCCAATCAAGCATATTCAGGTAAACCAGCCAACCACCGGTAATCAAAACGCCGGAAGAAAATAAGGCGACGGCTAAGACCAGTCGCCTGGACATTTTCTGTCGGGTAGAGTTTTTTCTTTTGAGGGTACGTGACATAATTTATGGAAGTGAATTGTTTGAGTTTATATCTTTTTTACAATGGATTTGATTGCCGGCAGCGCCAGGAAAAAGCACACGACAGACAATACGATTCCGATGAGAAATGTGAATAAGAGCAGGATCATTGTTTTCCTTTTAAGGATGAAATATTTTTTTCATGCATGGCAACCGGTGGATCTGCGGGCCGGCGTGCCAGGTTAATCAGTTCAATGAGTCCGCCAAGCAGAGCCACGAACAGTACGGATGCGAGCAGCGTACGGAAACGAAAGCGGTTTCGCGCCCGCGCACTGGTATCCGACCTGGAACCGGAACGCATCCAGGCATTCCATGTAAAATTTGAATAGGGATGAGTAAATATGGGCATGCTTAATACTTATCTTTTAATTACTTTCTGACTAACCTTCCTGTCGCCGTGAACGAGGTACACCATGTATACGCCTTTATCAAGGCCGGCTCCGTTTACATACTCATACTTATTCAGCCCGTCCCTGGAATCCAGTTTTGTCTTGGAGATCATTTGGCCGTTCGCATTGGAAAGCATGAAATAAGTGTCGTCGCCGCCGGAAACTTCATAGGTAACCGTAAACTTATCGGAGAACGGACTTGGATAAATATTCCGGATGGAAAATGGACCTTCGCCGGTTCCCGTTTTGGTATTCACGGCACGGATATCCGAATACGTAAATTGTCCGTCGTAATCCACCTGTTTCAGCCTGTAATAGGAAGTGCCGGTATAGGGGAATTTATCATAGGCCGAATACTGCCGGATCGTATTGCTGTTGCCGGCGCCGGGTACCTGTTCCAGTTGCTCAAAGGTTCTTCCGTCCTTGCTTCTTTCCACGGTAAAGTGATCGCAGTTTACTTCGGAAGCTGTCGTCCATTTTAATTCCACATCGGTACCTACAAACTGTGCGGTAAAGGAAGTCAGTTCAATAGGCAATGCGCTCACATAACTCATGACGGCGAAAGGCCCAAATGACGACTGCCCCGGAATAATCACCGTACCTACTCCCAGCGTGATGCCCGTTCCCAGGATCTGCCTGGTACTCCATGCATCGCCGGTCCAGGTAACCAAACCCATTGCCGACGAAGCCTGCTGCGGATCCAGTGTATTTTCAATGCCACGGTATGCGAGCGAAATGGTTGCGAAAATTCCGTCTGCCCTGATATCCCACCAGCGATCCAGGACCTTGCTATTCGCGACATTCATGCCGTCGATGATAATGGCCGTGGAATCAATAGCCGAAGAAGGACCTCCTGCATTATGCAGCAAGGCCGCCTGGCCGATTTGATATGGCATGGGCAGATTATCCGCCCCGGTACCCCGTGTGGAGATGGAAACATCCTTTCCGAAACCCGACAACGGCGTAAACAGGACAGGCAGGTAATTGGAAGAATTATACCCGAATGGAAACTCATGGACTCCCGCCTGCATATTTTTCCATGTGAACAAACTGGTATTTCTTGCATCGAGGCTTTCGCTCTTCAGGAATCCGTTTCCGTGAATGACGGCATCGTTGCTCCCGTTTTCCAGCGTAACTATTTTACCATTCAGGTTGAACTCACCCTGCAAAAGCTCCAGGCGCGTACGGATGTATACATTCGAATCAGGCGGGTACACATATTCGACATCGGGGTCGCCCGTAAAATTTATCCTCAGGATGCCGTATTTATGCTGTGTAGACTGAGCCAGGCCTTTACCGGTTCCGGTAATCACCTGGTTATTCATCCCGTTGTATTCTACTTCACTGTAGGGATCCAGGAAATAGTCCATGTTGCCATTGGAATTAATGGCGCCGTACATCGTTCCGTCATAGAGACCGAACGTGCGGTAGGTCTTCAGGATACCCCCGGAATCTACCTGGATGCCTGAGTTAAGTGTGGTGGCTCCGGACTGAAATTGCGCATTGCGCAGGTTCACGGTGGCTCCCGAGGCGATCCTGAAATAATCCGTCGCCGGGTTTACGCCTCCACTCACAATGATATTTCCCGTCAACACATCCAGCGTGGTTGCATTTTGAACCATTTGCAAGGCTTGCTGCACCTGGTGCGAGGAAGAAGTCCGGCTATAATTAACCAGCCCTCCCCTGTTGAAACTGATCAGGCCGAAAAAGGAGCCAGACCCTGCGCCGTTGCGTGTAATCAGGCCCGTGCCTCCGATGGTATAATCCGGACAGTTTACTTTAAGTACATGCTGGGCACCGCCGTTAATATTGCTGTCAAAATTCAGGATCCCTGCCGTCTGCGAAAATGACCCGGTGATAATCAGGGTAATGATTTCGTTGGTGATGGACGATGAATTGTTGTGAAGAATAAAATTTCCGCCGGTTTGTGAAAATGTATTGATGTAAAAATCCGTCGTGCCTCCATCCCCTTTTACATACACATTTCCTCCGCTTACCTGGAAGTTGTTGTTCGCATAGATGACTGCCGTACCTGCATTCCTGGAGAAGTATGTATTCCCGCCGCTGAATGAAACCGTGCCGCCCAGCGTCGTGGTAGAAGTATGCGCCCCGGATGCGGTTCCGTAATTAAAGTTCAGCGAGCCGCCTGAAACCGTCAGGCCGCCTAAAATCGAATTGATCTCCATTCCCGAAGAAGCGGAAGTCGTGAATTCGGCGACGGAAGGGCCGCTTAGGGTCAATCCTCCGTTTACCTTGAAACGAACCACCAGATTGTTAAGCGTGGCTCCGATCGAGGTCAGCGAAGCAACTCTGAATTTATCTGTCGGGTTGACAAAGGCTGCAGTAAAGCTTGTGGTAACTTCAAACTTGGCTTCTTTGCCGGCTGTATGGCAGCCTGTCTGCGCCATAAAGACGCCGCCTGTCAGCTTCAGCGAATTAAAGAGGGCATTGAAAATTCCGGAATTTACCGAGCTTACATTGTAAATAATACGGGTATCGCCGGACGTCTGCTGGTACATTCCTCCTACCGTGAATATGGCATCGCCGTTGCTGACACCTGCTACACCGGTGTTATTGATGATCTTCACATTGCCGGCGTTGGTAAACCCTGCGCTTACATTTACGGTGATATTCCCGTTGCCATCGCTGAGGCCGAAGAAATTTCCACCGTAATTGGTCACACTGCCAACGTTCAGGCTGAAAGCCCCGTTGTGATTGCCATTGTGTCCGTAAAAACTTGAGTTTACCGAAGCCAGTACGACACTGCCGATGCTGGTGTTGCTGATGGTACCGGACTTATCCAGGGTGATCCATCCTTTATCTACGGTCAGCGTTCCCTTAATCCTATGCGATTCAAATTGGTTATTTTGATTCCATTCGGTAACCAGGTTGGAACTGTTCAGCGAGTTCAAGGTGAGATTTCCAAAATTCCCATTCACCACCGAACCAAGCGCAACAGCATAATTATACCACTTCTTAATAACCAGCGTGCTTGTTGCAGAGAAGTTTTCAATTCCCGCAGTGAATAGCGTTGCACCGGCAACCGTATTAGTACCCGGTTCCCAGGTAAAGCTCGCGTTATTATTCAGGTTGAATTGTGCTCCAGAGTTCAGGGTAATGTTACCTCCGTTCATGGTCACTGTGCCATCTACATCCAATTTCCCGGATATCGTAAGCACGCTGCTGTTTGACCAGGTTAAGACGGCATCCTGGGATACCGTTATCTCGGCAACCGATGCGGGCGCATCTACATTGACGGTGAGGCCACCGGGAATAATCACTTTATCGCTGGCTTGCGGAACACCGGCACCGCCCCAGGTTGCTGCACTGCTCCAGTTACCGCTGGAGGATACCGTTTTATCGGTAGCGCCGGCAGCAACTCCCAGCAGCAATAGCATGGCTAAACTAAAATTCCGGGTATGTAGGATGCGGGTTCTCATGTGCGCAGTCGTAAAAAATTAGTAGGGGTTCGTGTTTTGTGCTTTCGGGACCCTGCATTGAATGGTTGTCTTTGCTATCGGCGCATGGGTAATAACCGGAGCTTCCAGGCTCATTTCATTCACATATTCGGGGTCCTTTACAATCGTCCATCCCGTTGTTCCTTCCGTTCCGGCAGTGGATTTGTCCGGACGGGTCACCTGGATAAACACTGAAACAGCCAGAATCAGCAGGAGGAGCACGGCGGCGCCAATGCGCATGGCCATTTTCATTTTCATCCTTTGTGCAGCCAACTGCCTGCTGTTTAATTTATTTTTCTTCTTATCCGTTGAATCAAACTTCATGGGATTGCGGTTTTTCTCCCGTAGTTTACGGCAGCACGTGTATTCCGTTTAGATGAACCGGGGCGAACCTTACAACTGTAAGATTTTGGACCTCCTGTGAAAAAATCAGGAACCAGGAAAATTATTTCATGCAATTTGCTGCCCGATCTCAAGCCGGATCGGAACGAAAAAAAATGCCCCTGTATTAGAATTAACTATAGACCCGGGACAAAATACTTCTATCTCCTATCTTCTGTCCTCCGTCTTCTGTCCTCCGTCTTCTGTCCTCCGTCTTCTGTCCTCCGCTTTCTGTCCTCCGCTTTCTGTCCTCCGCCTTCTGTCCTCCGCCTTCTGTCCTCCGCTTTCTTAAGCATGCGCAAATACAATATCGTCAACCTGGATGATATTGTTTTCAGCCAGGATGGCAGCCCGCTCAATAACGGCTTTCAGTTCACGCACATTCCCCGGCCAGCCATATTCCATCATGAACTTCATCGCTTCCTTAGACAGCGAGATGGGTTGCACACGGTTCTCTTTGCAGAAATCATTCAAAAAACTCTTGGCAAGAAGCAATACATCATCACCCCGCTCCTTCAGCGGAGGCAAATGAATGAGGAAGCCCTGGAGCCTGTAAAATAAATCTTCGCGAAAACGGCCTTCCTTAACTTCCTGGGAAAGATTCCTGTTCGTTGCGGCAATGACGCGCACGTCGAGTTTAATCGACTTATTACTGCCTACCCGCGTCACCTCCTTTTCCTGCAACACACGCAGCAGTTTGGTTTGCATCATCAGGTCAATCTCCCCAATTTCATCCAGGAATATGGTACCATCATTCGCTTCTTCAAACTTGCCGATTCTTCTTTCACGGGCATCGGTAAAGGCGCCCTTTTCATGACCGAAAAGCTCGCTTTCGATCAGGTCTTCGGGGATGGCACCCATATTAACCGTCACAAAGGGTTTGCGGGCCCGGGGCGAGTTATAATGAATGGCCTTCGAAACCAATTCCTTTCCTGTACCGCTAAAACCGGTAATCAGGACCATGATATTGCTTTTTTCGACCTTTTGTATGAGCTTCAGTATTTTCAGGATGGCTGTGCTGTTACCCAGGATATTCGTGTATTTATTCCTGTCAATAATCTGGTCTTTCAGGTTCTCAATCTCCCTTTTCAGGAAGGCATTGGCACACAGTTTTTTCACCGCGAATTCGATATTCGCCGATGCATTCTCGTTTTTAATGATGTAGTCGGCAGCACCATGGCGGTATGCATCCACCACGACATCCACCTTTTCCTGGCCGGATACGATAATACACTGGATGCTTTCGTTGTAGTTTTTAATCTTATCCATCAGCTCCATCCCGTTCATACCCGGCAGCAGGTAGTCAATGGTCACGATATCCGGGTTCAGATGCAGGTTGGCCAGGCAATCTTCCGGAGTCAGGAAATGATGCACTTCAGTCTGTTCAATTCGTTCTATTGTTTTCTTAATGATACCGCCTAAAATAGGGTCGTCATCGATGACAAATATTCTGATCATAAAATTTGAGAATTTGAGGATTTGAGAATTTGAGAATTAGAATAATTGCTCCGGGTAAACTTTTGATGCTTCTGTTCTCTCAGCATATCGCTTTTAACTTTTAACTTTTGATTTCTGACTTTTGATTTTGTACCGTGAACTATTTTAGATTCTTAAGTTCTACCTGCAATTCACTGAATACCGTTTTGGAAGAATCTTCCACTTCATGGATGAGTCCTTCAATTTTATCCAGGTTGCTTTGGGTTTCGCTGTAATTCTCGATCAGGGCCAGTTTCTTCTGAATGATGGAAGCACCTACATAATTATAGGATGGCTTGATGCGGTGGGCAATCATGCGAAGCTCCTTCCAGTTTTGCTGTTTGAAGCTGGCATTCATTTCTTCCAGTGCTTCAGGTGTCTTTTGAAGGAACATCTCAATGACCTGGATCACAAATTCATCGTTGTTGTCAGAAATCTGGCGGAGATAGGTAAGATCGATTTTATCGCCCATTTCCTTTAACACGGCAGAAGTTTCAGGAAGTGCTGAAACAGGTTTGGATTTTTCAGTTGTTCCTTTCGCGGTTTTGACTGCCGACGCATCCTTCTTCACGTGACCGGTGGCCAGCTTTGCAATTTTATTGCGAAGATCTTTTGGATCGAATGGCTTGCAGAGGTAATCGTTCATTCCGTAACTCAGGCATTTCTCCTTCTCCGAAGCCATGGCATGGGCCGTCATGGCAATAACAGGAATGGAAGCAAGACGTGTATCGGGATTATTCCGGATCTGCCTGCAGGCTTCGTATCCGTCCATTTCCGGCATCTGAATATCCATCAGGATAAGATCGTAGTGCTTTTGTTGCAATTGTTCAAGGACTTCCTTTCCATTCTCGACACAATCCAGTGGGACTTCCCAGTCGCTGAAAATTTTCTCAACGATCATCCGGTTTACCAGGTTGTCTTCGGCCAGTAAGATGCGGAGATGCCTGATGTCGGATTGATTTTCGGAATTTTTATTCCGGTGACTGCCGGTTCCTGTGTCCATGCTCCTGTTAAAAGTGATCTGGAAACGGAATATGGTGCCTTCTCCCTCCTTACTTTCTACACGGATGCTTCCTCCTTGTAATTCCACCAACCTCTTTACAATGGTAAGGCCCAGGCCCGTACCGCCGAATTTGCGGGTGGTATCGCTGCTGGCCTGGGTAAAGCTCTCAAATATTGTTTCCAGGCTTTTGGCAGGGATCCCGATGCCCGTATCGCGTACGAAGAAATCAATGGTTACGGTATCTTCTTTCTCGGCGCTTACCTTGGCGCTCACATTTACATGTCCTGCATTGGTAAATTTGATGGCATTCCCAACGAGGTTATTTAAAATCTGACCCAGTCTCACCGGGTCTCCGGTAAGCGCGCCGGGTATAGACACATCAATATCCGTTTCCAGGGCCAGGGCCTTTTCGGCTGCCTTGGGACCGAACAATTCCAGGCTATGCTGGATGACCTCGTCCATACAGAAAGAAGTTCTCTCAAACGACATTTTGCCGGCTTCAATCTTGGAAAGATCCAGGATATCGTTAATGATCACCATCAGGTTGTCTGACGAAGTAAGTATGGAATTCAGGTAACGCTCCTGCTCCTTGTTCAGCGGAGTGTCCATCAATATCCTCGAAAGTCCGATAATGCCGTTCATAGGGGTCCGGATTTCATGGCTCATGTTGGCCAGGAACTGTTCCTTGAGACGTACCGTTTCCTCTGCAATGTTCTTCGCGATCATCGACTCCTCTTCGGCCTTTTTAAGCCCGGTAATATCATAGGAAACCCCGATAACGCCTGTACTCTTTCCGGTATTCCGGTCCAGGATTGGTGTATAATAGGCCTGGTAAAATTTACCCCCGATATCAAGAATCGTCGTCACATTTTCACCGCTCATGGATCTTTCGAAAATGCCTATCACGTTCGGGAACATGTGGACGAAGGAATGGATCGTTTTTCCAATGATGCGGTTTTTGTCCAGCGCAAGGGCCTCTACGCCCTTTCCTTCAAAGAGTGTGAAAACCCCTTTTTCATCAAGGGCAAAAAGAATAATGGGGGTATTGGATACAATGGCATGCAGACGGTGCTCCGTTTCGCGCAGCGCATTTTCAATTTTTTCCTTTTCCTGTTCGGCCTTTTTCAGGCGTAGTACGTGACGCAGGCTTTGCGTCAACCCTTCTCCGGACATAAGGCTTTTCGGAATGTAATCCACAGCACCGCTTTTCATAGCTTCCACGGCGATGTTTTCATCTCCCTGGGAGGTTACAATGATGATGGGAGAAGTATTTCCCTGTGCCTTAATTTTCTTTAAAAGCTCCAGGCCGGTTCCGCCCGGTAAATTATAATCGAGGAATATACAATCATACTTCTTACTCGTGGCAGCCAGCATTCCCGAATCCGAATCTTCAGCAAAAGAAACTTCAATGTTAAGACCCGAAGATTTAATCGCACGCTTGATAATCAGGCGATCCACTTCATCGTCTTCCACAATCAGAATCTCCAATGTTTGTGCTTTTATCATGGGTATAGCTTCTTCTGCCCCGGATTACCGGGATACATTGAATTTTACTTGAAACAGGGAAAGCAGTTAATGCAAAAAGCTGGAAGATCTTACGGTTTCCATTTGAAAATGCTCCGTATCAAAGAAATAGGTGAAGAAAACAAAGATTTGCATTTTCTAAACAGGAAGGCGCTATTCAACCCTTCCGGGGTTGTGTATGCCTATTGTATACCTTACCCCGGATTTCATCCGGGGTTATTCCTATTTAAGCCCTTCAGGCTTACGCTAAAGTTAAGGTTCCTATCTACTATCTTCTTTCTTCCTCTCCCTTCTAACTACTCACTACTCTTAACTACTGACTGAAATAATAGTCGACCAACTTGTAAAATTCATTCGTATCAAAAGTCGATTTTCCTGACAAAAATTCATCGATGGCCTTGCTGATTTCTTTATCGGAAATAATGCCGTTTTGATCGAGGTCCACCTTTTTATACCGTTCGGGCAGTCCCTTTTTTATGAGCGGATCATTCTCATCAATGCGCCTGACATATTCCGTTACGGAGGCGCGCACGGCCAGTGAATCCGCTATGTACTTTTCTTCGATCATTTTATCGGTGAGGGTGATTCCTTCTTCGGTAACCAGGGCGCCTTTCGCCGTATTTAATTCCTGGTCCCTGTAATCGGGAACACCGTCGAGATCCGTATCTACAGGAACGCCTTTACCGTCTACTTTTGCATTCGGCGGAGTATCCGGGCTCTCATCATCGACATCGGCAACACCGTCTTTGTCACGGTCTTCTTTAGCCAGTGCATTGAAGTCAATATCCTTGTAATCCTTGTCACGGTATTTTTTCTTCCTGGGCGTTTCACGCGGCGCGCCCAGGTCATAACCGAAAGCCGCAGCCGAATAAATAAACTTGTCATTTTTCGAATCCCCTTGTCGCTGCCCTGTTCCGGAAGAAGAAATATTATCCAGGTTATCTGTAAAAGTGAAATGAACCGTGGAACTCAGGTACAATGCACAACGTCCTGAAATATTCAGCTTCACCCCTGCACCCACGGGAACGCCAAAGCTGTTCAGGCTGTAGTTTCCTACTCCGTCGAGGTTGGCATCGCGCAGGTTGGTTTCATAGGTATAGTCCCTGTGGATCAATTGGGCGAGATCTGCATTGGGAGAATATTCGTCAATGTCACGGATGGTACCGTCATCCCAGTAATAGTACGACGTTCCTTCCGCACTTTTCAGATCTCCTTTTGGTGTAAAGGAAAGATATTCTATACCTGCAGACAGAAAGGGAACCAGGATTTGCCTGGCACGCTCCCTGCAAATAAACTGGTAGTTTAGCTGCACACCTACGGTGCTGTAGTCCGTCTTAAAATTAAGCGTACGGGCTGCCGTTTTTTCATTCGCGCCCATTGAGCCGGACTGGTAATACAGGGATGGCGACAACCTGGATTTTCCTGCAAATTGCAGCGCTACCTGGAATCCACCCTGGTGTAAAAAAGGCTCGTTAAAATGCGAGTATCCTACATCACCAAGAAAATTCAGTGTACCTTTCGACAAGACCACTGCCGGCAAATAACTCTTGCCTTCTGACAAAGGTGTGACTGTCGAGTCCGATTCAGCCCTGGTCACAACACAAACCAGGCTGGATAAGATAAATAGTATGTATGCTTTTCTCATACCGGTAGCCAATACGAAAAATACATCTAAAATGTTAGGGGCATTACGCTGAAACGGGTCACTTATGAACAGCGTATAAAATCAGAAATTAGGTTTCAGCATGTAACGCGAGTAAAATTCGTTGATATGCTTCACCGCATCGTCTGCGCCCGTTGCCAGGTAAAACAGGTCCAGGTCCGATTCTTCGACCATTTTTTCCCGGATAAGAATATTCTTAATCCAGTCAATTAATCCCTCCCAATATTCCTTCACGGCAAGGACAATGGGAAATTTACCGATCTTATGAGTCTGTATCAGGGTCAACGCTTCAAAGAGTTCATCCATGGTGCCGAAGCCGCCGGGAAGGACTACGAAACCCTGTGCATATTTAATGAACATGACCTTACGCACAAAAAAGTAGTCGAACGTGATAAGTTTATCGCTGTCAATATGCGGGTTGGAATACTGCTCATGCGGCAATTCGATATTCAGTCCTACAGACTTGCCGCCCGCTGCTTTGGCGCCTTTGTTGGCGGCTTCCATGATGCCGGGACCGCCACCGGTAATAATTCCATATCCTTCTTTCGAAAGCTTAAAAGCGATTTCCTCGGCGAGTTTAAAGTATGGATTCTCCGGTTTCGTACGCGCCGATCCGAAAATTGAAACACAGGGGCCTATCTTACCCAGTTTTTCAAAGCCATCGACAAATTCTGCCATAACTTTGAATATCTGCCACGTATCATGGGCTTTGATCTCCTGCCAATCCTTATCCAGAAACGCTTTCCGGATCTTTTGTTCGTCTAAATTCATGCTAAAAAAATTTAACGGCAAATTGTCTTTACGTAGCGGTTCTTTTAAAGTTTCTGCAAAAGAGTGACTTTCTGTTACAGGCCACGGTTCACAGGCCACAGCGGGAGCGGGAATATCGAAGGAAGAAGGTAGTAGATAGAAAGAGCATGCATTCCAGAGTCTAGTGTCTAGTGTCCATCCTTCGCTAAAGCTTCGGATGGCAAAGCCAGTGTCCAGTGTCTAAAATCCTGCACCAAATTCTCCCTACACCCTACTCACCTCTCCCTACTTTTAATTAGCTTTGCCATTCCCAAAAAAGGCCCCATCCGAATCTCCGATGCCAACTGCCACGCTAGACGACCTTAAAAAAGTGATCGCGTTGAGTGATCTGCCTGACGAACACCTGCAGTGGATCCTGGACCGCGCTGCCGTGCTCGAATTTGAAGACTCTGCCCTTATTGCGAAGACCGGCGAACCTGCCGAACTGATGTATTTCATCCTGGAAGGGCGCATCGATTTTTACCTGGATGTGAACGGGCGGCTGGTGTTCTATTTCTATTTCTCGAACGATCATACCACAGGAGGCGCCGGCGGACTATTGCCCTATTCCCGGATGAAGACGTATGCAGGTTGTTCGTATGCCGTTGGGAAACTGCGTGTACTGGCCCTGCATAAAAAACATTTCCCCGAACTGGAACGGCTAAACCCTGCATTTATCCAGAAGCTGATCGGCTATATGACCGAACGTGCCAAGGCCTTCGCCACGACGAAGATGCAACATGAAAAAGTGAGCGCGCTTGGGAAACTGGCTGCCGGCATTGCTCATGAACTGAACAACCCGGCTTCCGCCATCGACCGGATCTCCCATGAACTCGTCAAACGTCTGCGCAGGAATTACGGGCTTACCGAAAAATTACTGCAACACCAGGTTTCCAGGGAACATATTCAAAGTATCCGCACGCTGGTGGAAACGAAAGAACTGGAGCCCTCCCTGCACGACAAGCTGACTTCGCTGCAGCGGATGGAAAAAGAAGATGCCATCACCGACTGGCTGGAAGATAACGGCATGCTTGGAAATCATATTGCCGGGGAAACATTTGCGGAAGCGGGATTTACCGGCGATGATCTGGCCGAAATCCGTGACCGTGTCGGCAAGGAACCTTTTATCCATGTGCTGCACTGGCTGGAAAACCTGTTAAGTTCGCAACGTATCCTGAAGGACCTCGGTGACGCTTCCGGCCGGATTTCAAATCTCGTGGGCGCCATCAAGAGCCACGTCCATATGGATCGAACGGATGACCTGCACCCCACGGATATCCACCAGGATATAGAAAACACGCTGACGCTGCTCGGCTTTAAGCTCCGTGAAAAAAATATTGAAATCGTAAAGCACTTTTGCGATGACCTTCCGCTGATCCCGGTGCATAAAGGCGAACTCAACCAGGTTTGGACCAATATAATCGATAACGCCATTTACGCCATGACAAAAAACGGCGTGCTTACCATTGAGACAACCTGCGATGAAAAAAATGTAAATGTGATCATCGCGGATAACGGATGTGGCATTCCCAGGGAAATTATGTCCCGGATATTCGACCCGTTCTTTACGACGAAAAAAGTTGGCGATGGCACAGGCATCGGTCTCGATCTTGTAAACCGCATTGTGAAACGGCACCATGGAGAAATCAAGGTGGCTTGCACGGAAGGACGTACCGAGTTTAAGGTATGCATTCCCCTGGAACAAGGTCAGAAAACAACCAAAAATTAACCCTGATGAAACTGCCTTATATCCTGCTTGTGGATGATGATGTCCAGGTGCTGCGAGCGATTCAGCGCGATATCCGGAGTGTTTACCGCGAAGACTACAAAGTAGCTGCGGCGGAATCGGCCTATGATGCCCTCGAACTGATCCGGGAGCTCAAGCTGAAAAACGAAACGGTAGCCTTGTTTATTTCCGACCAGCGTATGCCGGAAATGGAAGGGGTGGCATTTCTCGAACAAGCGAATGCCATTTTTCCGGAAGCAAAAAAGGTGCTGCTGACCGCCTATTCCGATACCGAGGCCGCGATCAAAGCCATCAACGACGTCAAACTGGATTATTACCTCCTGAAACCGTGGCATCCCCCCGAAGAAAAACTATTTCCAATTCTGAACGATCTGCTGGATGACTGGCAGGCGCAATACAAGCCAGACCACGAAGCCACGCGTATCATTGGCTTTCAGTGGTCACCGAAATCCCATGACCTGAAAGAATTTCTCTCCGGGAACCTGGTCCCCTATATCTGGATGGACGTGGAAGAGCATGAGGAAGCAGAGAAATACCTGGTGAGCGCGCAGGCCGATAAATCCAATTTGCCGCTGGTGGTATTGAAAGACGGTACCTTCCTGAACGATCCCTCCCTCCCCGAGCTCGCAGCCCGCGTTGGCCTGCAGCAAAAAGCCACCCAGGAGATGTACGACGTCCTCATCATCGGCGGCGGACCTGCAGGATTGGCCGCTTCCGTTTACGGATCCTGTGAAGGGCTGAAGACACTATTGATAGAAAAGAGCAACCCGGGAGGACAGGCCGGGAACAGCGCGCGCATAGAAAATTATTTAGGCTTCCCGAATGGATTGTCCGGGGCGGAACTCACACGCAGGGCGATTACCCAAACGCAACGTTTCGGAACGGAAATATTAACTCCCCAGGAAGTAAGCAGCATCACCGTTAAAGACGGATATAAAATCACAGAGATGATGGACGGCACGCGTGTCCATAGCAAGACCGTTATTATCGCCACGGGCGCGGCCTATGCGAAACTCAACATTCCCGGGCTGGCCAGCTTCACCGGAGCAGGTGTTTATTACGGTTCGGCCGCCGTGGAAGCGCATGCCTGCCGCAACGAAACCATTTATATTGCCGGTGGCGGTAATTCTGCCTGCCAGGCGGCCATGTACATGTGCCAGTTCGCCAAAGAAGTGAACATCGTCATCCGGAAGGAAAAGCTTTCCCAGACCGCAGCCAATTACCTGGTAGAGAATATCAGGAAGATGCCAAATATCAAGGTGCTGGCTAACCATGACGTCATCGGATGCAGCGGCACAACGGTGCTGGAGACTGTCACGTTGCGGAATTCAAAGACGTGCGAAGAACTTACGTTGCCGGCGAAAGCGCTTTTCATTTATATCGGCACCCGGCCGGGAACAGCCTGGCTGAATGACACCTTGCTCAAAGACGAAAAAGGATTTATCATCACGGGCAGGGACCTCATGAAAGAAAAAAACTACCATAGCTTCTGGAAGCTGGACCGCGAACCTTATATGCCTGAAACCAGCATACCCGGTATTTTTGCCTCCGGCGATGTGCGGTCAGGGGCGCTGGCCGGTATTTCATCGGCCGTTGGCGAAGGCGCCATGGCGATACGGTTTATCAGGAAGTACTTGCAGGAAATGTAGGAAGTTCAAAAGTTCAAAAGTTCAAAAGTTTAAAAGTTCAGGAGTTTATTAGTTTGAGAGTCACTGCTACCGACTACGTGCTTCCTGTTATTCAAATTCCTTCCGGAGAAATTCGGCTGTAATGCTGTTTTTATTTTTGATAAACTCCAGCGGATTTCCTTCGGCTACGATGCGTCCTCCCCTGTCGCCTCCTTCCGGACCCAGGTCAATGATGTGATCCGCTCCCTTGATGACATCCATGTTATGCTCAATGACCAGCACGGTATTTCCTTTATCCACAAGCCTGTTGAGCACTTCCAGGAGAATTCGTACGTCTTCAAAATGCAAACCCGTAGTGGGTTCATCCAAAATATAAAAAGTCTGGCCCGTATCTTTTTTGGAAAGCTCGGCAGCCAGCTTCACACGCTGCGCTTCTCCGCCGGAAAGCGTGGTACTTTGCTGGCCTAAGGTGATATACCCCAGTCCGACTTCTTTAATCGTCCGGATTTTGTGGAGGATGGCCGGCATGTTGCTGAAAAATTCTACGGCCGTATCAATGCTCATATCCAGCACGTCGCTGATGGATTTTCCGCGGTATCGTATTTCCAGGGTCTCGCGGTTGTACCGTCTGCCGCGACAGGTTTCGCATTCCACATAAACGTCCGGTAAAAAGTTCATTTCAATGACGCGCATCCCTCCGCCCTGGCAGGTTTCGCATCGCCCGCCTTTAACATTGAAGGAAAAACGCCCGGGCGCATATCCGCGAATGGCCGATTCGGGAAGCATGGCAAATAAATTGCGGATGTCGGTAAACACGCCCGTATACGTGGCCGGGTTCGATCGCGGGGTGCGGCCGATGGGTGTCTGGTCGATTTCAATAACCTTATCCAGGTGCTCCAATCCCTTTATGGACTTGTGCGGAAGGGGCTTCTGCAGGGCATTGTAAAAATGCCTGTTGAGAATCGGATACAAGGTCTCGTTAATCAGCGTGGATTTTCCGCTGCCGGAAACACCCGTTACGCAAATGAATTTCCCCAGTGGAAATTTCACGGAAACGTTTTTCAGGTTGTTGCCAAAAGCTCCCGTCAATTCGAGGTTCTTCCCTGTTCCCTTCCGGTACTGCCTCCTGGCTTCAATACCAATGACCCCATTCAGGTAATCGGCTGTAAGTCCGTGCTGGCTGTGAATTTCCTCCGGTGTTCCCTGGGCAACGACCTTGCCTCCATGGGTACCGGCTCCCGGCCCCAGGTCGACAATGTAATCCGCGGCCAGGATCGTTTCCTTGTCATGCTCCACGACAATCACGGTATTGCCTACATCACGCAGCTCGCGCAACGAATGGATCAGCCTGACGTTGTCGCGCTGGTGCAAGCCAATGCTGGGCTCATCCAAAATATACAATACATCCACCAATTGCGAACCAATCTGTGTTGCCAGGCGGATACGCTGCGATTCGCCGCCGCTCAGTGTTTTAGAACTGCGGTTCAGGGTCAGGTAGTCCAGCCCGACATCGAGCAGGAACTTTATCCGCTTGCGGATTTCCTTGATGACCTCCTGTCCTATTTTCTTTTGCTTGCTGCTGAGCCGTGCCTGGAGTTTCGAAAACCATTCGCTCAACCGGATGATATCCATCGAAGCCAGTTCGGCGATGTTCATGCCATCGACTTTAAAATAAAGCGATTCCTTTTTCAACCGGGCGCCCTTGCATTCGGGGCATTCAACGGATTGCATAAAACCCTGTATCCACCGCCGCATGGACGGCGAAGCGTTTTCATTGTCCTGGGAAAGAATGAAACTCACGATGCCTTCGTAGGTGATGGATGTCTGGTGACTGACGCCGCCGGTATTTACGTTCAACACATCGTCGGAACCGTAGAGAATCACATTCAACGCCTCTTCAGAAATTTCACTGATGGGCGTGCTGAGCGAAAAATTATATTTTCTTCCCAGGGCCGTCAGTTGTTTAAATATCCACGTATCCCGCTGGGATCCCAGTGGCACGAGGCCCCCGGCTTTCAGGGATACCTTCGGATCGGGAATAATGCTCTTGAGATCGACTTCTGAAATGGTGCCCAACCCGTTGCAATGCGGACATGCGCCATACGGGGAGTTGAAAGAAAAGGAATTGGGCGCCGGCTCATCATAGGAGATACCGGATGTCGGACACATCAGATGACGGCTGAAATAATATTCCTTTTCCTTGTCCGGATCCAGGATCAGCACGGTGCCCTTGCCGAGTTTCATGGCCAGGGTAACCGACTCGGAAAGCCGCTGCCTGAGCGCATCTCCCGCATCACCGGAAACGGCCGGAAGCTGCAGCCTGTCAACGACCAACTCCACATCATGGGTTTTATAACGGTCCAGTTGCAGGCCTTTCTTCAATTCTACAATTCTTCCGTCCGTCCTCACCCGGAGGTAACCTTGCTGCATCAATTGCTCAAAGAGTTCGCGGTAATGCCCTTTGCGTCCTTTCACCAGCGGCGCCAGGACTACGGCTTTTTTATTCTCAAATTTTCCGAAGATCAGTTCGATGATTTGTTCGTCAGAAAGCTTGACCATTTTTTCTCCCGTCACGTAACTGAATGCATCGGAAGCCCGGGCGAATAAGAGCCGCATGAAATCGTAAATCTCCGTGGTGGTACCCACGGTCGAACGCGGGTTCAGGTTGGTGGTTTTCTGTTCAATGGAGATGACCGGGCTCAGTCCCGTGATCTTGTCCACATCGGGACGTTCCATATTTCCCAGGAACTGGCGGGCATAGGCGGAAAAACTTTCCAGGTACCGTCGCTGACCTTCGGCATAGATGGTATCAAATGCCAGCGAGGATTTACCGCTGCCGCTCAGCCCGGTAATCACGACGAGCTTATTCCTGGGAATGGTGACGTCAATATTTTTCAGATTGTGAACGCGTGCGCCGAGTACTTCCAGGGTCTCGACAGCCTCCACAACGGCTTCGTTCTGCATGAAGAGTTGTTGATATTACAAAAATACGGATTTGCATCTACGAATACGAATCTTTACGAATCTACGAATGTACGAATGCCGAAATCTGTGTGTATTTCGGATCTTAAAGATTTCATGCCTGACCGCTGTATGGCAGCATGGGTAATTGCAAATGGTTATTTTAGGTGCGCTTCAGCCCTGCGTGTGGCCCGGAAGAAATAGATAAAAAAGGCCAGAAAATAAAGGCTGAATACCACCGTATAGGAGTGCTCCCAGGCGATGATGTATTTCTCAATGAGCATGATGACAAAGAAAGAAAGCAGGGCAATGGCGCCAAAAACAAGCGCCACCTTGCTGTCTGACAGTCCGCGGTAAGCAAGGGCATGTGTGGTATGGTCCTTACCACCCACAAACGGCGATTGGCCGTGCCGGAGCCTGTTTATCACTACGCAGGTCGTATCCACGATGGGCATCAGGAAGGCAATCATGGGCAGGAGGAGGTTTCTTGCGCTGATCATCTCGCCAGTCGGCGCGTCGGCATTCCAGAAAAAACGAATGCCGATACCTGCCAGCAGCACGCCGAGGAACTGGCTGCCTGTATCGCCCATGTACATTTTGGAGGGGTGCCAGTTGTAAAACAGAAATCCTATCAGGCTGCCCAATGCGCCTAACAATATAATGAAGTATACCGATTCCTGTTCATGCCGCAGGATGGTAATTCCAAGGGCCGACAGGATAATGGAAATGGAAACAATGCTCGTGATGGCATCCATGTTGTCCAGCATGTTCAGGGAGTTCATAATGCCCACTACCCAGAATACGGTAATGAATACATTGATCGGCTCCACATAAGAGAATGTAATTTTGTTGCCGGTATACAACAGGATGAAGCCGCAGGCCACCTGGGTGAGAAATTTCAGGAGGGGTTTTGTATTGTACGCGTCATCCGTAAGTCCCAGCATGAATCCCAGCAAGGTGGAAAGCAGGAGGCCGATAAATTCGCGGTTCAGGAAAACCTGGTTGGAATCAAAGAGAATCGAATAACTGATAATAGACAGCAGGAAGATAATGTAAAAAGAAAACCCACCCACGGAAGGCTTGGACTGGGAACCCCAGCGGATGATGGTGCCGTCGTTATTATTCCGTATCCCCAGCGTGCTTACAAAACGAAGGAAAAGTTTGTTGATCAATAGCGAAATGACCACCGTGGAGACAAAAAAAGCAAGTACAGTTAGCCACATAGAATTATCCGGGGATTCCATTCCTTGAAATTTTCAATTCCTTCCGGCTCAAATATAAAACTAATGAATCAAACTCAGAATTTTATTTCGTGCAGGTACGGCAACCGGCCGTCCTTGTCAGAAACAAGGGGGTTGTCCACATTCCATGGAATGCGTAATGCAGGATCGTCGTACCGGATACCTGATTCGGATTCTTTGTTGTAGTAACCGGTACATTTATAGATAAACACAGTGTCATCTTCCAGCGTCAGGAAACCATGCGCGAATCCCGGCGGGATCCACAGCATCCTCCGGTTGGCTGCGGAGAGTTCATCGGCGAAATAGGTTCCGAAAGTGTCTGAACCGGGACGGATGTCCACGGCCACATCCCACACGGCGCCTTTGACCACGCGAACCAGCTTGCCCTGCTCGTATGGCGGACGTTGAAAATGCAGACCGCGAAGCACATTCTTTGAGGAATGGGATTGATTGTCCTGGACAAATGGAAGGTCCACGGCATGTTTGGCGAATTCCCTGGCGGTGAATGATTCAAAGAAAGATCCCCGGCTGTCGGAAAAGACATCGGGCTCAACCGTTAACAATCCCTCGATGGGAGTTTTAAAAAATTTCATACTAACTAGTCACTACGACTTGGTGATCGCATTTTTAATTCGTTCCAACCGCGACAGTTTCCGCTTTGATTCCTCATCGTAATAACCGTAGCCATACCCGTAACCATAGCCATAGCCATACCCGTAGCCATAGCCATATTTAAACTTGGATGTTTCGACTCCGTTCAGCACGACAGCCAATTTTGTTATCCTGCTTTCGTTCATCAGTTTGTTGATATTCTGAATAAACATCCGTTTGGAGTAGAGCGCCCGCACGATGTAGATCGGGTAATCGGCTTTGGAAATCACCTCTACCCCATCGGTAACGATACCCACCGGCGGCGTATCGATGATGATCATGTCATATTGCTGTTTCAGCTGATCAATGAGCTGGTTCATCAGGGGACTCAGGATCAGCTCGGATGGGTTCGGAGGTATGGGCCCGGCCGTAATAAAATCGAGGTTTTTCAGCGAGCTCTTGTTGATGCAGTTTTCTATCGAGTCTTTCCCGATCAGGATGGTGCTCATCCCGCGCAAATTTTCAAAGTTGAAGCCCAGGTGAATCTTGGGTTTCCGCATATCCAGGTCAATGATGATCACTTTCTTATCGCTGAATGCCAGTACGCCGGCCAGGTTGATGGCCACAAATGTTTTTCCTTCCCCGGAAATGGTCGATGTAATGGCCACCACTTTCGCGCCCGGTTCATTCGAGATAAACTGCAGGTTGGTTCGTACGGAGCGGAACGATTCGGATATGGCTGATTTCGGATTCTTGTCGATCAGGAGTTGTGATACAGGAATTTCCTTCTTGTATTTCGGAATGATTCCAAGCAAGGCTGCGTCGGTGTACTGGTTAATTTCATCGAGCGATGTGATTTCATTGTAGAAGAGGTATTTCACAAATACGATAACAAACCCGATCAGGAAGGCGACGAGTGCGCTGGCCGCGATAATAATTTTCCGGTTGGGCGAGATGGGCGCCAACGAGGGAGTGGCGTATTCCAGGATGATATTATTGGAAACAATACCGGCTTTGGTAATGGAAAACTCGGCCTTTTTCTCCAGGAGCTGCGAATAAAATTTTTCGTTGATGTCGTAAATCCGTTTCAGGCGCGACAACTGGGCTTCCTTGCTGGGTAGTTTCAAAAATTCGGATTCTACAACAAGAATGCGATCGTCAATACTTTTAATCCGAAACTCAAGCAACGTCCGGAAACTTTGAATGCTGTTCATCAGCAGTTCCTGCTCCTTTTGCAACCGTATCGTCAGCGTCTTTATCGCCGAATTGTCGTCGGTGACCTGCTGTCTCAGCTTGGCTATCTGGTCTTCGATTCCCTGCATGGTCGTCAGGATCCCGGAAATCACGTTGTCCGATACACCGCCTGCCAGCAAAGCGAGGAAGCTATTGAGGTCTTTGTTTGCCTTCACATTATTCTCGAGGCGTCTCAACGAGGCCAGCTCCAGCTCGAGGTTAACTTTCTGATTGATCAGCTCATTGATCTGCTCCAGGTCCCCGGCCGCATTTTGCGTGGGATCCAATACCTTGTTCGTGGTCTTGAATTGTTCCAGCAGGCTCTCGGAGTACTTCAGGTCCTGGTCCACTCCGCTGAGCGTTTCGCTTATGAACTGTACGGATTTCTCGACGGACTCCGATCTTCTTTCCTGGTCGTAAATATTGAATTCGCTCACCAGCCCGTTAGCCAGGTCGGAAGCGATAAACGGGTTATTGTCCTTGATGTAAATACCAATGATATTGGCGGCAGGGTTGATGCTGACGGCAGAAACTTTCCCGATGTATTTACTGATCAGCGTCTCATGGCTATTAATCGTAAAGAAGAGCGTGTTCTTTTTCAGGTTGCCGGCGTTTGCTTTGATAATCTCGGCATCGGAAACGTTGACTTTAATATCGAACTCCCGGGTGGATGACCACTCATTGACCTTTACTTTTCGCTTGACAGGAATCCCTTTCGAATCGAATGAAAGATTGGCCATGTTGGGTATTTCAAATTCGATATAAATGGGCTGATCATAGAGCAACGAATCCTTCAGGCTCACTTCTACCCTGTACCCGGCAAAAATGTAAGTCTCGCTGACAAGTACGGCTCCACGCGAATAATAACTTAGCTGAAGGGGCATCTTCTTTAGCGTCCTCGACAATAAAATACTGGAACGGAAAATTTCCAGGTCTCCCGATGTCTGGCCAATCAAATCATTCATGTAATTACTGGATTTCAGATCCAGCAGTTCATTTTTGTTTACTGTCGCGCGCAGTTTCACCATCGAAGCGGATTGATACAGCGGCGGCGTATAACGCAGGTAAACAAAAGCACCGAAAAGGCCAATGGTAAGCAACAGGATTAAAATCCACAGGTTGCGCTGGGCGATGATGGCGAACAGCTTGACGTCAAACTCTTCGTTAAGATTGGAAATCTTTTTCTTCGCCATATCCTATAGATTAACCAGGCTAACCACCAGTAAAATGGCGGTGAGGAGACCAATAAACGGTGTGATCTGGGCAGTCAGTTTAGCTGCTACATTCGAAGTTGGTTCGATGTATATTATATCGCCGGACTGTACAAAAAGGTTCGATTTTTTTACGCCATCCATGGTCGATAAATCCACAAAATAGACCTGCGGATTTTTGAGATTCCCGCGAATGATTTTAATTTTATAAGCCTTGCCCATTTCGCTGATACCGCCGGCCTGTGCCAGCGCTTCAATCAGGGAGGTGTGATCGTCCTGCAGGTTTACGACAGTACCCTGGCCTCCTTCACCCAGGAATACGTAAATTACCCTGTTGGTGATTTTAAGAACAACGAATGGATCGATAAAGTATTGCGAATACAGTTTTTCAAGCGTTTTCTGAGCACTATCCAGTGTCAGGCCAGTCAGGTTCACCTTACCCACCAAAGGCAATTTAGCCAGGCTATCCCTGCCAATCAGGTAGGTAAAAGCAGTATTTATGAGATTGGAGTTCATCTGCGTCACGTCAATCATCATAAAGCCATTGTTCGTAAAAACCCTCATTTCAAACCGGTCCTGCGGCGCAAAAACGAATTCACTCTTCATCCCGGCAAGCGTATCTGTGGCAAGCGAATCATATCGGGAGGTCTGAAACATTACGCTGGGATTCAAAGTCTTTGAGCAACCGGAAAACAAAACGGATACAATAAAAATCAGCAGGAGATTTTTAGACATACTTGGAACACCTTGGTAAGCGAACAAAAATAAGATAATTCGACAGATTTCCTCAAAAATAACCCGATTTTTTCGAAATTGCGAACGGCTGCCAGCCTGAAATCTTTCCAGGGACAGGAAGCCAGGAATGCTCCCCATATCCGCAAGCAGTCAACCCCGATGCTTTTTTTCACCACAGAGGCACAGAAGCACAGTGTTCACCCATTGTTGTTTCCTAACATTCAACTTGTTACTTCTGACTTCTGCCCTACGTCTTCCGTCCTCTGTCCCCCGATAGGCCTATTTATTTTGATTTTCGGCCTGCACCCGATAACAATTCTTCATACAGGCGGTGCATATCGGCCGCAAGCCGGGTGTAATGGTACCTTTCCCTGACATGGTCCCATCCCCTGTGGCCCATTTCCGCTCTCAGGTGTGGATCCTTTACAAGCCGACGAAGATGCTCAATAAAACCGGCTGAATCATCCGGATCGCATAAAAGACCGGTCACGCCTTCCTTCACTACATTTTCTACCCCTCCAACCCTTGTTGAAACAACCGGTCGGCCCCCTGCCTGGGCTTCGATCAGGCTTACCGGCGTTCCTTCATTGAAAGATGTCAGCGCTACGATATCCAGTCCGGCCATCGCAACATCCACTTCCTTGATCCAGGAAGTAAAAATGACCTGCGACGCCCGGTCTTCCTCCGGGAAATAGGAATAATCCAAAGCCAGTTCGCCGGCTAAGGCAACCAGCTTTTCCCTTTCCTCGCCGTCGCCGATTACAAGGACCTTTATCTTCCGGTCACTTTCTTTTAGCAGTTCAGCGATGGAACGAAGAAAGAAGGAATGGTTTTTTACCGGTACCAGCCTTCCGATGATGCCAATCGCGACTTCATCATCCGCTACATGAAACTTCGCACGAAAAGATTTCCGCTTCTCATCGGGGCGTTCCCTGAACCGGTCCAGGTCAAATCCGAGCGGGATCACATGAACTTTCCTTTCTTCAGCGACCCTGTAGATGTGAACCAGCTCTTCCTTCTGTTTCTCGCTGATGGCGACAATGGCTGAACTTTTGCGGGCCATGGCGCGTTCTATTTCGAGAAAAAGTTTTGTCTTCCATTTGCCGAAATACGAATGAAAGACATGTCCATGAAACGTATGTACAATAACGGGTACCTTTTCATGCCAGGCGGCCAGGCGACCGAGCGCGCCGGGTTTGGCCGCATGTGTATGCACGATATCCGGTTGGAATTCACGGATGATTTCGCGAATTTTCAGGTAGGCTTTACGGTCCACGGATAAATTTATTTCCCTGCGCATCTCGGGCAATTGCCGGTAAGAAAGTCCCATGTTTTCCACGATAAAATCGGAACTTTCTTCGCTGTCCTGCTTGATGCCGGCCACCAGGAGTGTCTCATACGCGGGAGCCAGGTGACGGGTGAGCAGCGCAGCATTGTACGTGGGGCCGCCCAAATTCAGCCTGTTAATGATTCGAAGTATCCTTGGCATACAAAGCTTCCGTATTATGCAATGAAATATTTTTTCCACCAGTACTGAAAAGCCAGCAAGGCCCATGCCTGGCCGGCCGCTTCTCCGGGATTGCCGCTGAACAGTCTCGATTTGATATGTTTTACTTCCGCCGGCGCAAAGAGGTTCTGCTCCCTGATAAAATTGTCTTCCAGCAGGTCGTTCGTAAGAAGTGTCTTCAGCTCATTATTAAACCAGCGGTGCAATGGAATCTCAAAACCCTGCTTCCTGCGGGTGACGAGCTCCCTCGGCAATAGATGCGCAAAAGTTTCCCGGAGGATCACCTTCCTTCCCTCCGCCGTAATCTTGTAGGATGATGGCAGGGAGAATGCAAAATCCACTACGGTATAATCCAGGATAGGCACCCGCACCTCCAGCGAATTGGCCATACTCATCGAATCTACTTTTCGGAGCATGTCGCCGGGCAGTACCAATTTCATATCACTGAGCAATACATCATTCAGGGAATCCTTTCCACGGATATGCTGGACCAAAACGGATTGCCGGGAATTAAAAGCCTGCCTGTCAACCGGGATTTGTCCCAGGAGCCGTGCGGATTCCTCCTGCGTCATCAGGGAAGCCCAACGCCAGTAACGTTGCGCCGCATCCCTGTGCATGCCATCGGCAAAACGGTTCAACTGCCGGAAAAGGTTTCCATATTTCGAATTCCTGGATTGTGGCAGGATCTTCCAGAGCGGATAGCCCATGGATATCAGCCGGTGTTTGAAACCGGCATGACGGGCATTGTATTCCGCGCGGTGCTTGTTATATCCGCCGAATAATTCATCCGCGCCGTCGCCGCTGAGCGCTACCGTGACATGCTTGCGTGTTTCCCTGCTGAGAATATGCACGGCAAGCGCCGAGGAATCGGCAAAGGGTTCGTCGAGGTAATCCAGTGCCGGAAACAAATCGTTTAGCAAGTCACCCGTACTCAGGCTGAAGGCGGTGTGGTCGGTTTTGTATTTTTCAGCGACGAGATTCGCATAATACGTTTCATCAAAATAAGGTTCGTCTTTAAACCCGATGGAAAATGTTTTCAGGTGCGGCGTATGTCGTGCCGCGAGGGCGACGATGACGGAAGAATCCAGGCCTCCGCTGAGAAAGGCTCCCAGTGGTACGTCGGAGATGAGGCGCCGCTGCACAGAGGCATCCAGCAATTCAAACAGTTTCTTTTGCGCCTGCTCGTAGCTGTCGCCGGGTTTCACGGTTTCCGCAGCTTCCTCGTCGTAGGGAATCTCGTAATATTTCCTTTCCACCGCATCCAGTACATGCCCTTTCCTTATTTTCATGCAATGCCCGGGACTCAGCTTACGAACACCCTCCAGGATACTGAATGTTTCAGGAATGTAGTTAAGCTGGAAATAGGCATACAAGGAAGTGTTGTCAATGACCCGCGGAATGCCCATGGCCATGAGGGCTTTCATCTCGGATGCAAAGCAGAACGCATCCGCGCCTGCATAATAAAGAAAGGGCTTGATGCCCATACGGTCGCGTGCCAGGAAAAGACTCTCTTCTTCCCTGTCGTAAATCGCCAGGGCAAAAAAACCATTTACATGCCTGAGGCAATGCTCTCCTTCCAGTATGTACAGGTGCAGAAGCACCTCTGTATCGCTATGCGAGTGCAGGGATATTCCCTGGTCAACCAACCTTTTTCGATGCTCTTTGAAGTTAAAGAATTCGCCGTTAAATATCAGGGTATACCGGCCGGACGGATCCGTCATGGGCTGCGCCCCGGCTTCCGAAGTATCGATAATGGATAGCCGTGTATGCGCCAGGGAAACCATGCCATGGGTGTACGTTCCGGCTGCATCCGGTCCCCTTTTTTTCAAACAGGACAATGCCTCGTTTATTCCGGGCAGGGATGCCCGGCCTTTCTCATTCAGCGCAATAATTCCTGCAATTCCGCACATATTAGACTATTAAAAAAACTATCTACAGCAAAAATACGATACGGAAGAGACAAGTCATAAGTCAAAAGTCAGAAGTCATAAGTCAGAAGTCAAAAGTCAGAAGTCAAAAGTCAGAAGTCAGAAGTCAAAAGTCAAAAGTCATAAGTCAAAAGTCAGAAGTCAGAAGTCAAAAGTCAAAAGTCAGAAGTCAAAAGTCAAAAGTCAAAAGTCAGAAGTCAAAAGTCAGAAGTCAGAAGTCAAAAGTCAAAAATTTAAAGTCAAAGGCTTATGGCATGAGCTACAAGGCTCCTTGCGTAAGTCACCAATTTCCAATCACTAAAAGTTCTTTGACTTCAGCTGGTAGGCCACGAACATGCCATCCCGCCCTATCAACTAATCTGCTAATCAACTAATCTGCTAATCAGCTAATCAGCACATTAGCTAATTGCCTGCTCCCTGCTAAATATGAATGACTTCTCCGTAAGCGGCAGCGACAGCCTCCATCACCGCTTCACTCATCGTGGGATGCGGATGTACGGTCTTGATGATTTCATGGCCGGTGGTTTCCAGTTTACGGGCTGCCACGACTTCGGCAATCATCTCCGTAACGTTAGCGCCAATCATGTGTGCGCCCAGCCACTCGCCGTATTTCGCATCAAAAATAACTTTTACAAAACCATCGTTTGCACCGGCTGCGCTGGCTTTGCCTGATGCGGAGAAAGGAAACTTCCCGACCTTAATCTCGTAGCCGGCTTCCTTCGCAGCCTTTTCAGTATAACCTACGGAAGCAATCTCCGGCTGGCAATACGTACATCCCGGAATATTATTGTAGTCGATAGGTTCCACATGAAGGCCTGCGATTTTTTCTATGCACGTAATCGCCTCATGGGATGCCACGTGCGCAAGCGCTGGACCTTTTACGATGTCGCCGATGGCATAATATCCCGGCATATTGGTCTGGTAATAGTCGTTGACGAGCACCTTTCCCTTATCCGTGGCAATACCGGTTTCTTCAAGACCCAGGCCTTCCAGGTTGGACGTAATGCCCACTGCGGAAAGGACGATGTCACATTCCACGCTTTCTTCACCCTTGGCTGTCTTAATTTTCACCTTGCAGCCCGCACCGGAAGTATCCACTGACTCCACAGTAGAAGACGTCATCACGGTAATACCTGATTTTTTAAAGGACCGTTCCAGGGCTTTTGACACTTCCTCATCTTCGACAGGAACTACGGAAGGAAGGAATTCAACGACCGTTACTTTGGCTCCCATGGAATGATAGAAATAAGCAAACTCCACGCCGATAGCGCCCGAACCAATGACGACCATGCTCTTCGGCATTTTGTCGAGGACCATGGCTTCGCGATAGCCGATAATCTTTTTTCCGTCCTGCCTGATATTCGGAAGTTCGCGGGAGCGGGCGCCTGTAGCCAGGATAATATGCTTCGCTTCGTACGGGGCCGACTTGCCGTCGGCACCTGTGACAACCACTTTCTTTCCGGGCTTCACCTGGCCTGTGCCGGTGATGACATCCACTTTATTTTTTTTCATGAGGAACTGCACACCCTTGCTCATCTTATCGGCTACACCGCGGCTCCTTTTTACGACGGAAGGAAAATCAATTTCCACATCCTTCGCCTTCAGTCCGTAGTCCTGGGCATGCAGGAGGTATTCGTATACCTGCGCGCTTTTTAACAGGGCCTTGGTGGGAATGCAACCCCAGTTCAGGCAGATCCCTCCGAGTTCGGCCTTTTCGACAACGGCTGTTTTCATGCCAAGCTGGGAAGCCCGGATGGCAGCCACATATCCGCCCGGTCCGCTGCCGATTACTATCACATCGTAATTCATACGCTCTCCTTTTGCTGGCGAAGATAAACAGATATTTGAAGCATAAAAAGAAAGAAATCCTATCTTCGCTTACCAGGCTTGCCCTCGGAATTTTTTAAAAATGAAGTATAAAATCTCAGCACCCGATCCCGTTTCACATTTCCTGGAGATCGAGATGCACATCGAACATATCAGCAGCAAAGACCTGACCGTACGACTGCCTTCCTGGCGGCCCGGGCGGTATGAACTGGGCAACTTCGCGCGGAACATTCAGAAATGGAATGCCTTCGACATCCGCGGCAAACTCCTTCCGTCCAAAAAAATCAGCAAGGACAGCTGGCTGATTCATACAGGCGACGTCGACGAAATACTGATCCGGTATAATTACTACGCCGTCCAGCTGGATGCCGGTGCCTGCCGGGTCGATGAAGACCAGGTCTATATCAATCCCATACACTGTTTCCTGTATGTGCCGGAACGGATGCATGAAAAATGCTTTATCGAACTGGACCTCCCTGAAAATTACCAGACGGTAACGGCTATGCGGCTTTTGAATCCCAAACTCATTCGGGCCGACGATTATCACCAACTGGTCGACAGTCCGCTGATTGCCAGCGCTGCCCTGCAACACAACAACTACTATGTCGACAACATCATGTTTAACATCTGGTTCCAGGGCAGCTGCAAACCCGACTGGGGACGGATCATTCAGGATTTTTCGCGCTTTACCGCCGAACAGATAAAAATGATGGGCAGTTTTCCCGCCGGGGAATTTCATTTCCTCGTTCAGGCCCTGCCGTACAAATTCTATCATGGCGTAGAGCATCTTTACTCTACCGTGCTGGCCATTGGTCCCGGCAGCGAACTGATGGATGAAGCACTGTATACTGATTTTGTGGGCGTAGCTTCCCACGAACTGTTCCATGTGTGGAATGTAAAAACGGTGCGGCCGCAGGACCTCCAGCCATACGATTATTCAAAAGAAAATTATTCCCGTCTGGGTTTTGTTTACGAAGGCGTAACCACGTATTACGGTGACCTGTTCCTGGCCCGCAGCGGCGTGTATGACGCGTCCCAGTTTTTCAAAGAAATCAATAACCGCCTGCAGAAACACATGGATTCATTCGGACGAATGAATATGAGCGTAGCCGACGCATCTTTCGATACCTGGCTGGACGGGTATGTGCCCGGCATCCCCAATCGCAAGACTTCCATCTACGACGAAGGGTGCCTCACGGCGTTGATGACCGATTTGCTGATCCGGAAAACAACAGGGTCGCAGGCTTCCCTTGACGATGTGATGAAGATCCTGTATGAAGATTTCGGCAAACAAAAAACGGGCTATACGGAACACGATTACCTCACGGTAATCGAAAACGTAGCCGGCGAATCGCTGGCTGATTTTTTTATTGACTATGTATATGGCACGGAACCTTACCTGCCTATGCTGCAGCGTTTATTGTATGAAGCCGGCTGCATGATAGAAACCTTGCCGGCCGCGACCTATTGCGAAGATTACTTCGGCTTCCGCACCAACGGCACCCGGGAAGCCGTGAAAGTCAAATCCATTCTGCCCGGAACACCTGCAGCCATGGCCGGACTGGGCGTCGACGACGAACTCATCGCCGTAAACGGCCTCAAAGTGGAAAACAACATCGATGAACTTTGCCGGACTTTCGACGCCGACAGGCTGACAATAACGTTAATGACGCCGATGAAAAAACTGAAAGACATTACACTCATCCATTCCCAGGATCGTTATTACAAACAGTATTTTATCCGCAAGATGAACGAAGCCACCGCCGACCAAAGGGCCTTTTTCGCAGCATGGCTGAAGAAAGAGTTTTGATTAGCTAATGTGCTAATGTGCCAATGTGCTAATGTGCCAATGTGCTAATGTGCTAATGTGCTAATGTGCTAATGTGCTAATGTGCCAATGTGCCAATGTGCCAATGTGCCAATGTGCCAATGTGCTAATGTGCTAATGTGCTAATGTGCTAATGTGCTAATGTGCTAATTGGCTAATTGGCTAATTGGCTAATTGGCTAATTGGCAAATTGGCTAATTGGCTAATTGGCTAATTGGCTAATTGGCTAATTGGCAAATTGGCTAATTGGCTAATTGGCAAATTGGCTAATTGGCTAATTGGCTAATTGGCTAATTGCTAACTTCGCACCATGAAAGAAATCATTTTTACGCCGAAAGCGCCAGCCCCCATCGGTCCTTACAGCCAGGCCGTGAAAGCGGGAAATACCCTTTATGTCTCCGGCCAGATCGCCATTGATCCTGCCACGGGATCGCTGGTAACCATTAACATCCTGCGTGAAACCAACCAGGTGATGCACAACATCATGGCCATCCTGCAAACTGCCGGGATGGACTTTTCCCATATCGTCAAAACTACCATCTACCTTTCCGATATGAATAATTTTTCAAGCGTTAACGAAGTGTACAGCGAGTATTTCACAGGCGATTTTCCGGCCAGGGAAACGGTACAGGTAAGCCGCCTGCCGAAGGATGTGAACGTGGAGATTTCTGTCATTGCGGTGAAATAATTTGAGAATTTGAAAATTTGAGGATTTGAGAATTTTATAAGGAAGAACTGTACTAGCTCCGTGTTCTCCTCCGTGAACTCCGTGCGAAACAAAAAACATCCTAGTAAGAAAAAACAACCGTCGTGAGAGTACTTCTCCTTGACAATTACGACTCCTTCACATACAACCTTCTGCACTACCTGGAGATGAACGAAGGCGTGCATGTGGATGTGATCAGGAATGATGCGATTGGAATGGAGGTACCGGCATCCTATGACAAAATAATTTTATCCCCCGGGCCGGGACTACCTTCGGAAGCCGGAAAAATGAATGACATCATCCGAAGGTATGCCCCGGAAAAACCCATCCTCGGAGTCTGCCTGGGCATGCAGGCCATGGCCGAAGTATACGGCGGCAGCTTAAGAAACCTGGCAACTGTCATGCACGGCGTCAGCAGTCCGGTTCGGGTTACCGATGCATCGGAGCTTCTCTTCAAAGGCCTCCCGCCCGTGTTCGAAGGAGGACGTTACCATTCCTGGGTCGTCGACAGGGAATCCCTTCCGGATTGCTTTCGCATCACAGCCACAGATGAGGAAGAAAATATCATGGCCCTGCGGCATAACAAGTATAACCTCTGCGGAGTACAATTCCATCCTGAATCCGTACTTACGGATCATGGCAAGAAGTTATTAAAAAACTGGATTGAGCTGGAAAGAAGATAGAAGATAGAAGATAGAAGATAGTAGATAGAAGATAGTAGATAGAAGATGGCTTTGTTAGTTGGTGTCTGGTGTCAAGTATCCAGTATCCAGTATCCAGCGTCTAAAGTCCAGCATCCAGTGTCCAGTGTCCAGTGTCCAGTGTCCAGTGTCCAGCTTCCAGTGTCCAGTTTCCAGTGTCGAGCTTCCAGTGTCGAGCTTCTATTTCTTCCTCAGCCACACAAAAAGTTGCATGCCCGTATTTGTCCATTTCATGTATGGCCTGATGACGGCGTCGACCATTTTAGGCATAAACGTCTGGCAGACTGAATAATCGTGTTGCGCTATTTCATATCCGTGAATCCTTGCATGTTCACGGAAAGACCGGATATTGAATTCGTACAGGTGATAGGGAACATGCATGGGAGAAATATTTCCCACATAATCATGTCCAAACATGCGGTAATAAAAATTGATCATTTTATTCACCAGCCATTCTGACGAGGGAACTTCAATGAAAATAATGCCGCCGGGTTTCGTCCATCGCAGCGCCTTCAGTATGGCTTCAGCGGGGTTGTAAAGATGCTCCAGGACGGCGCCGAAAGAAATATATCCAAATGTATTTTCAGGGTACTCCATTTCTTCCATGGTCCCTAGCTTTAATTTCTCCGGACTTACTCCCATTCGCTGAATGGCATTTTCATAAAACGGCCGGGAAGGTTCGAAGCCATACGTATCAAACCCCGCCCGCTCATAGGCAATCATGGTTTTGCCCAGCCCGGCGCCGATGTCCAGAAACTTCGTATGGTCCTCCAGCTTCATCAGGTTGCGAAGCTTTTCAATGCGCCAGGTATACTCTTCTTCCCGTACCATGAAATCCTCATTTTGCCAATACACTTCCGGCTGAATGCCATAGTGATCTCCGATCTGCGAAGGAACGGGCATTGGATTGGCAAAGATCAGTCCGCACCGACTGCACTTGCAAACCGTCGTAGTAATACCCGTTTTCTTACTTGGATTTTTACCCTGGGAACGGTTCAGCCGCTTTCCAAGAATCTTATGTTCTTCGATTGGCGCATCACACATATTGCATTGAACAATATGCTTAAACGTGTAATCCAGCTGCGGATGAAATTGTGCTTCTTTATACATATATTATTCTGGATACCGGACACATGCCGTCCATCTTTCCGGAAAAGATCCCCCATTCTTCAAAGGGCCAAATTAATTAAGTTTTAATCAATTAAGTATGTCCCGATTAGAATATTATTCACAGCCGGTAGAGGCAGTCGGCAGTTGGCAGTTGGCAGTTGGCAGTTGGCAGTTGGCAGTTGGCAGTCTACGGTCCACCGTCCAGAGTCCAGAGTCCAGAGTCGAGCGTCGTGACTCTTGCTAAAAACGCTCAAAACCGCGCTAATTGCCATGTTTACTAGATTTGTTTCTATTCTCATTCTTTCCTGTTATCTTTAGTACTGAAAAGACGAACCGTTTTTTTTCTAACCAGCATGAACTATGCGATTAAAAACGGGTTACATTGAAGACACTTATACTTCTTCTCAATCTTTTCACAATATTCTTTCCAGTTTATTCCAGGGAAGGCGGGATGCCTTTTGAATATTTCCAGCGTGTCATTTTTCTAAATATAACCGTCGATGAATCCGAAAACCTGCTGTTCCTTTTTGATACGGGAGCGGAAGTTTCATCCATCGACGAACAGACCTTGTACAAGCTGGATCTGCCCTTTATCCGAACCGGCTTCCTGGAACGAAACGGTACACCGGTGAACCTGGCTTTCGTAAAAGCTGAGAAACTGCAGGCAGGAAATGCTTCCATACGGAACATGGACCTGGCTGTAGAAAACCTTGGCTACATGCCGGGCCCTGCGGGACGCCACATTGATGGAATTCTCGGCACTGACTTCCTGAAATATTTCACCGTTGAAATAGACTTTGTAAAACATAAAATTTCCTTTTCCAAAAATTCGGAATGTACAGGCGGATATATTCCCTTTGAAATGGATAACAACATTCCAAAAATTAAGGTCACCATTAACGATACCATCCATACCTTTCTTCGTTATGAAAGCGGCTCCAGCCTGTTTAACTCCGACAGCACCTTTGCGAGTGCGGAGACGGAAAGCTGGATTGCATTGCAGCAAGGTAACCGGGGGTATTACACAGCAAGCAATTCGTCAGGCATGGTTCCTGACATCGAAAAGTTCGAAGCCGTTCCTGTGCGTACATTTTTCTTTGTCGGACAAAAAATAAAATACCCCTATCTTTTTGTACAGCCCGGGCAAGGATACCTGGTATCACCCCATTCGGTAGGATTTTTCGGCAACAACCTTTTAGAAAAGTTTGAAAGAGTAAGTATCGATTTTCCGGCAAACAGGATTTGCTTTCCGGGAAAGGAGTAAGTTCAAGAGTTAAGAAGTTCAATAGATCAGGAACTCGGGAATTCATGGGCTCTATCAGCTAATCAGCACATCGGCTAATTTGCTAATCAACACATTGGTAAATTGGTTAATTGGTTAATTGGCTAATTGGCCAATTAACACATTAGCTAATCAAAACAACTCCCCCTGCTTCTCTCCTTTTTCAAATTCCAGGAGCCATTGCTTTCGATGCATTCCGCCGGCATAGCCCACCAGCTTTCCGTCGCTGCCTATTACGCGGTGGCAGGGAATGATGATGGCAAGAGGATTTTTTCCGTTTGCTGTTCCCGCTGCACGGATAACTTTTTCATCGCCCAGGCGGCGGGCCAGCTCGAGATAAGAGATCGTTTTTCCGTAAGGGATGTTTAAAAGTTCATTCCAGACTTTCTTTTGAAATTCCGTGCCGCGCAAATCAAAATCCATATAAAAAGTCCTGCGTTTGCCGGCGAAATATTCGTCCAGCTGTCTTATGCATTCCTGCATGCCGGGTAAGACGGCTGCCGGAGACTGCTTTCCTTGCAAATCATCTGTAAATAATACGGATACGATGCCTTTATCACTGCCGGTAATTTTTAAGTTTCCCAATGGGCTATCATAGCTAACCGCATACAACACTTCTGCCTCCGGATGTATGGCCTGTTCCATTTCTGACATGTTTATCCAGGATAATCTTTACTCAAATATAACTAAAATGCTATCTTTCAGTTATTAATTTAATTACCGCTTATGGCAAAAGAAAAAACAAAAGTTGTTTCCGATGGCGCCCTTTGCAAGGTTACAGGAGGCACCCATAAAGGCAAATCCGGAACGGTAAAAGATATCCATACAAGCAAGACAGGACATGTTACCATTACGGTGGTCCAGGCAAATGGCGACCGGTTTAAGACATTGGCAAGAAATGTAGAGGTAATTTGATTGCCACTTATTACGCCATTGGCTTGCGCAATACCGGCAATAGCTTTAAACTGGTATATCCATTGGTCATCAACGCAAAAAGGAACTCCAGGCATTACATCAAATTGGGTGTGGACGGCATTATGACAAACCGTCCGGCCAAATTAAAAAGCGGCTAGAGGAAAAATTCAACGATTCTTTGATCCTTTCAGGGCCTGAATTCAAAAATGCGCTGAAATAAGCCGGGAGGACCGTTAGCTAACTAAACGGAAAAGCTTATTTTTAACAGGTACCTTGTATGACGAAGCCCATGCCAATGACGCTAAGTCTGCAATAGTTTCCCTGAAAGGAGACATGTTTGAGACTGGCATTGCCAGGCACCGCATGGAAGAGGAATATTAAAGTGAACATTTAAATTACCTTCCCATGAAAAAGCTTTGCGTATTTACCCTGCTGATTTTATTATTTGGAGAAATCAAAGCCCAGTGGAACCCGGACACCATGGTCCGCAATCCCATTTGCATTGTGCCCTATGAACAGACCTATCCTGTGATATGCAGGGATGGCAGCCGCGGATATTATATCGGCTGGAGGCATGACAACGGAACAGGAAATCCCAAACCGAGGGTACAGCGTGTGGATAGTGCAGGATTTATACGATGGGCTGCGAACGGAATTCAGGTTCCGGGGTCATTCCAAACCAACAACTGGCTGGAAGCCGTCGTCTCCGACGACAGCGGCGGTGTAATTGTCGGATGGGAAAGCCAGGTAAGCCTTTCCGAAGAAATAAGAGTGCAGCGGATGGATGAGAACGGCGCCTCGCTGTGGGGCACGAACAGCGTTGTGGTCTACGGCAATATTCCGAATCAAAGTTCTTACGGTGGATTGTATATATCCGATATGAGGGGTGGTGTACTGACAACATGGAATTGGGGCAATGGATCCATTTTTGGCCAGCGTATTGATAAAAACGGGAATAAGGCCTGGGGAGCCAGTCCGGTTTTAATCTCTGCCGGTTACGAAAATGCAGCCTTGATTTCCGACGGTTCCGGCGGACTGTTTTCTACCTATGTTGTCAGCTCAAACCTTCATGCACAGCATGTCGACAGTTCAGGCAATTTGCTTTGGGGAAGCGGTGTGAATTTAAACAGGGAGCCAATTACTTCCACCGGCGACGAAAGCGGTCCCATGTGCCTGGATGGCAATGGAGGAATTTATATCGCTTACGATACAATCATTGGAGCAAACTGGGATGTGTATTGCTTTCACCTGGACAGTCTTGGCAGTATTATTTCACCTCCGTCCGGTTTTGCTATTGCTTCCGGCAGTAATTCTGAATATCATTTTGACATCATCCCTGACAACCAGGGCGGAATATTCGCTGCTTATTCAACCTGCCTCGATCCTGCCTGCAACCAGGAAACCATTATTATAAAAAGAATTAATGCCTCCGGCGTCCAGGTATGGGTTGATACGGCCTGCTCGAATTTTACATTCGATAAGAAAAGAGTAAAGCTTGTTTCCGACGGAATGGGTGGTTTGATCTGCAGCTGGTTCGACCTGCGCCCGTTAAACAAACCAACCATTTACAGCCAGCGCTACGACATGAACGGAAACCAATTGTGGTTTAACTGGGGTTACCCGGTTTCCGCTGCCGGCAACCTTACCCAGACTTCCCTGGTCTGGCACAACCTGGTCCCCGCCGAAAGCGGCGCTGCCATAGTTACCTGGACAGATACGAGGACTGCTGCCATCAACGGAGAAAACATATACATGGCAAGGATTGACGGACAATTGCCTGTTGGCATTGCAGGATCTCCCGAACACATTACCGCGGAAGTGTTTCCTAATCCGTCGTACGGAAATTTCACCATACAATTTCCCGGCATCAGGAAAGGCACGATTGAAATCTTCACTGTGCTTGGCAAAAAAGTTCTTGCCGAGAGTATATCCAATGAAGCAAAAAAAGAAATTAATCTTACTGATTTCTCCCAGGGAATTTATTATATAAGAATCACAGACGGAGAAAACAGTACCTGCAGGAAATTGGTGAAACAGGATTGGATGGATTGAAACCTGGTCGATTCTCGCCGTGCCCTCCGTGCCTCCGTGCGAAACCTATTGACCACCGGCTATGATAAAAACTGCTCAAATTCAACAGCCCTCCTTCGCTTCCACGCCTTTCAGGCGAGGTGGAGCTTCGGAGGGCGAAGGTGGAGCTGGTGGGATTTGAACCCACGTCCAGACAAGGCAGTCAAATGCTTTCTACATGCTTAGCGTCAATTTATTTTCGATTATACAACTGCCCGGCGCCGGCCATTGTATAACTTAGTTCCTGTAGTGTCGGATGCCGCATAGGAACACTGCAACACCCCACTCTCCATGCGATGCTCCGGATCGGGAAACGGGAAAGCAAGCTTCCACTGGAACAGTTAACGGGTTAATCTATCGATTAAGCGGCTAACGCGTAGTCGTTGGTGCCAATTAAGGCGGTTGAAAGTTGAGTTTTACGGGCCATACTCACAACGCCCGGCATGCTTACATCTCAAAGTCACAAGCTGTCAATTCCTGTCAGCCCCAGGAGATGTTCACGGTTAACTCCCGATAGCTATCGGGATCACAGTTCAAAATTCAGAAGTTCAAGAGTTCAAGAGTTCAAGAGTTCAAAAGTTCAAGAGTTCAAAAGTTCAAAGCCTACAGGTAGCTGGTTTCTGCCCTCTGCTTTCTGTCTTCTGCCCTCTGCCTTCTGCCCTCTGTCCTCTGCCTTCTGTCCTCTGTCCTCTGCTCCGTGGGATACAAAAGTACGAAATCAGCAAGGATTTTGAGAACTATTCTGTTTATAAGGAGAATTGTTCCGCAGAAAACGCGCGAGTTGCAGTCAAATCCAGAACACTCTGAAAGGATCAGGATTCGTATATTCGTAGATTCGTACAGATTCGTATTCGTAGATGCCTACGACTCCCTGGACAACTGCCGGCTCATGGCTATGGCTACGGCTCCGGAAATAGAGGATACGTTCAGCTTCTCGTATACCTTTTTAATATGCGCCTTGACGTCGTCCTCATTAATATTTAACTCGTCGGCAATCCACTGGTAGTTCCTCCCCTTCTCCAATAACATCAATACTTTTTTCTCCGTATCGGTTAACAGGTCGGATTCATTGCCGGTGCGCATGGCGAAACTCTCGGAAAAGAGATCAAGGAATTTTTTGGCTACTTCCGGATCAATTCGCGATTCTTTGTTAAAGACTTCTTCAATCCGTTCCACCATTTGCTCACCCGGAGTCGTTTTCAGCAGGTAGCCGTTGGCCCCGGCGCTGATGGACCTTATGACCTTATCTTCTTCGTCATATTGCGTCAGCATAAAGACCGGCAGCTTGTGAAATTTCTTACGGATGATCCTCACCGCTTCAATGCCGTTTATTCCCGGCATCTCTATATCCATCAGCACCAGGTCTGGCTCGACGGATTGAATATCAGCTTCCAGGTTATTCGCATCATGGAAGGTTCCTGCAATAACTATGTTCTCATGTTCATGAAAGACATCGTTCATAACCGTGCGCACAAACGAATCGTCGTCAAACAGTGCGATCTTAATTTTTTTCATCGTCTATCCTATTTAATAACCGGGTTGTTCATGAATAAACAGACCAAAATTCAAACCCTAAATTTACCAAATAATTTCTACGTCAGTAATTCCATTTAACATAATTTAATATTCCGGCTAATCGTTGGAAAAGGGGGTATGTAAACAACTTTATTAAACAGCTTATCTATTCGTTTCATTGTATTTAGCTTAAAAAGTAACTTCGCCTTAAATCTATTATATGCCGAAACTGAAAGTGGGCATCCTCAGGGAAGGAAAAGTGCCACATGATAAAAGAGTGCCTTTCACTCCTGAACAATGCAAACTGATTGTGGATTCCTACCCCAATGTGGAACTATTGGTACAACCCAGTGAATGGCGCAGCTTCAAAGACAGTGAATTTTCAGCAGCCGGCATTACCCTGTCGGAAGAACTATCGGACTGCGATATCCTGATGGGAATTAAGGAAGTGCCGAAAAAGGACCTGTTGCCGGGAAAAAAATACCTGTTTTTTTCGCATACCATTAAGAAACAACCCCACAACAGGGAACTGCTCAAATCCATCCTCCGGGACAAAATTACGTTGGTGGATTACGAATGCATGGTGGATCCCAATGGCAACCGCATCATTGGCTTCGGACGATATGCCGGCATCGTTGGCGCCTATAACGGCATCATGGGCTACGGACTAAAATACAACCTGTTTAAACTGAAAAACGCCCACGAATGCCATGACAAAAAAGAACTTTTCGGAGAACTCGATAAGGTCAGGCTGCCCAATATAAAAATGGTTGTTACCGGGGGTGGCCGCGTAGCGAACGGCGCCTGCGAAACGCTGGGCGCCCTGAACATCCGGAAAGTAACGCCCTATGAATTCTTGAATTATTCCTTCCGTGAAGCCGTATATGTCCAGCTCCACTCCGAAGACTATTACGTAGCCAAAGACAACTCCCCTTTCAGCTCCTGGGACTTCCACAATCAGCCTGCAGATTTCCGATGCACCTTCAGCGACAGGGACTCTTTCGCTACCCTGACCGATTTGCTGATTCACTGCACATACTGGGATCCCCGCGCCGACATCCTCTTCACCAAAGCACGCATGCGCGATCCGGATTTCCGCATCAGCGTAATTGCCGATGTTTCCTGTGATGTGAACGGCAGTATCCCTTCTACCACGCGTTCCTCCACCATTGAAAATAAATTCTACGGCTATGACCCTATGAGTGAAGCGGAAACAGAACCGTTCCGAAATGCCGTTATCACGGTGATGGCTGTCGATAACCTGCCCTGCGAACTACCCCGCGATGCTTCCGACGGCTTTGGGAAACATCTCTTTGAAAGAGTGCTTCCCGCTCTCTTTGGAGAGGATAAAGACGGACTTATTGAAAGGGCTACTATTGCTAAGAACGGTCAGCTTACCGAACGTTTTGCATACCTAAGGGATTATGTTGAAGAGGGCGAAGGATAAACTGAATGATTTTGAATGAACTGTTTTTCTGCACGCAACCCTGATTGTCATGCTGGAAGCATCTTGTTTCTGCTTATCAGGATGGTTCTTTTACCCCTAAACAAGTTTCTTCCAGAATGACGAAAGCAAAACAACGGAGCCACGGAGAAAAACACGAAGAAACTCTCTTTCAATTCGTAGATTCGTAGATTCGTATTGATTCGTATTCGTAGATGTCACCCATGAAAATAGAAGTTGCCAAAACAGCAGAAGAAATTCTGAAATGCACGGAAGTGATGCAGGCATTGCGATCCCAGCTGAACAAGGAGAATATAGTTCCCATCCTGCACGACATGATGACCCGGGGATACCACCTCATTTTTATTGAAGAGGATGGAAAAGCCGTATGTGCTTCGGGGTATCGCTTCACCGAACATCTCCATTGGGGAAAAGCGATTTATGTGGACGACTTATCCACGCTTGACGGTTACCGGAAAAAAGGATATGCCCGTGCGCTGTTGGATTACATTGTCGCCGAAGCGAAAGCGGCACATTGCAGGGAAGTGCATCTCGATTCAGGATGTGTGCCCGCAAGGTATGATGCGCATCGCATGTACCTTAAATACGGCTTTAATATTACCAGCCATCACTTCGCATATAAGCTGTAACGTTTACCACGGAGGCACGGAGGACACGGAGATCCACGGAGATCCACGGAGTTCCTCTGTGCTCCTTCGTGCCCTCCGTGCCTCCGTGGTAAATTACTTCAACTCAGGAAGCGTATACTTCCGTCCCTCATTCTCCTTTTTCAACCACGTCATGAGCGGCGCAAAAAAGTCCAGCATGGCGCGGGCGCTGAGGTCTTCGCCGGTTTTGTCTTTCAGGAGTTTTCTCCAGTCGCCGCTGCCGCCCGGGCGCATGATGTCCTGGATGAATTTACCGACTTCTTTATTGCCGTAGTAGTTCGTGAAATGCGGATCCTGGTGCAGGATATTTTTTGAGATGTAATCGTGCACCTGGAATAACAGCACATACGATAACGCATAATCATAGTACCCGGCCGGGTCGTCGTTGATATGGGTTTTGGAAGCCGCATCGCAGAACGCTTCTCCCCTTTCCATCGGCGGAACAATGCCCTGGTATTGCTTCACGATTTCCCACCAGCGCTTGTTAAACTGGTCGGGAGAAAGGTTATTTGAGTACAGGTCATGTTCGAATTCGCTCATGGTACCGGCGCTCCAGGGAATAAAGACAATATAATTCATGGCATCCTTCAACAACTGGTGAATGGTGTCGGTCGGAGAATTTCCATCTACCAGTCCGATGCCGGCGGCAAACGTTTTCTGCATGGCGGCAAGCCCCATCAAAGAACCCAGCGCTTCATGGTAAGCCCGGTTGGCACCCTCACGCATGAGGTATGGGTTTTCGGGAATGCTGTAAGTCATATAATAGTAAACATGGCCGTACTCGTGATGCACGGTTTCATACCACTCCGCATTCGGCTCAATGCTCATGAGGGAGCGGACGTCCTTATCCAGGTCCATGTGCCAGGCTGATGCATGTGTGTTCTTTTTGTAACCGGCGTCCTTGGCTACAGGATACAACGAAGATCGGTCCCAGAATACCTGCGGAAGGGAGTCAAAGCCGATACTCATGTAAAACCGCTCCGACTGGCGCGGGAACCACTCGGCAGGTTTCTTCGCCAGGGCGCTGTCGAGGTTCATGCCTTTCACCGAGATCATTTCATTCCAGTCCTGTCCCCATTTATTGGTCAGCCAGTGCGCGGGAATAAAATCAGGCACTTCCTTCACCCCGTATTTTTGGGATAATTCATACCTCGCATAGGTATGAAGTTCGCGGTACAGCGGATATATTTCCTTATTGAACTTACGGAGCAGCTCCATCATTTCATCATTGGTCATTCCGTATTCACTGACCATGTAGGAGAAATAGTCCTTGTATCCCAGCGCCTGCACCACCTTGTTACGCAAATCACGAAGGTGTACCAGTCCGGTTTTCAGTTCACGGCCGACATTCTTACTTGCTTCCCAGGCTTTTTGCCTTTCCGCCAGGTCTTTTGACTCATTCAGTATTTTATTAATTTCATTTGGAGTCACTTCTTTGCCGTCAATAGAAAACTTATAGCCGTACATCTTTTCCGTTTGCGCCGTCTCGGCTTTGATACGTTCGGCCACTACATCGCTTACGCTTTCCGGGTTGCCCGCGGCCAGGAAAAGGATTTTGGAAAGTTGCTTCACTTGTACCGGGGTAAGCTCTGATGACCATTTCAGGTAGGCCGTTGCCTTGTCGATATTTTCCTTGCTGCCTGTAAATCTGGCCATCGCTTCGTCGGCAAGTCTTGAATTGTAGGCATTCATGGTGTCGCCTTCCACGATGTGTGTCTGCACCTGCCATTGCATCTCCGACGCACGGGTATAAAACTCCTTGTATTTATTGTTGTATTCATCGAGGTATGCCTGGACTTCTTTCTGATGATTTTGCGAATTGTTCGCACAAGAAGCGAGGAAAAGGATAACGGAAAGGAACAAGACGGATTTCTTCATAACGGTTTTGGTGATTTGAAATGAGGTTGCGAATGTAAGACATCTGCGAATTCTTCAAAAGAAGAACCGGAGTACGCTTGCACGAATGTGCGAATGTACGAACCCGGTGTAGTGCTTTTCATTCGTAAATTCGTAGATTCGTAAAGATTGGTATTCGCAGATGCAACCTTTTAGCTTAATTTTGAAAAACCGATATTTCTCTCGCTGTCACCTCTTTACATGATGACGGCGGGCGGCTTTAATATATGACAGACGGAGATAAAAGCCAACGAAGCAAAGCGAAACGGGTCTTACGGCTTGTTCTCAGCGGCTTTTTTGTCCTTTTTTTTATCGTGCTCCTGCTGGTGATGGCCCTCAATATCCCTGCTGTACAAACCTATATTGCGCAAAAAGTCGTGGGTTCCATCCGTGAGAAAACCGGCGCCGCATTAAGTCTCGGAAGCGTTAAAATCGCGCTTCCGCGAACGGTTGTCATCACCGACGTATTCGTTCCCGACCAAAACAAGGATACGCTTCTGTTTCTGCATAACCTGGAAGCCAAACTGGAGATTACGGGACTTTTAAGAAACAAGCTGACCATACAGAGCCTGGAACTGGAGCATGTGGTGGCTCATGTCAAGCGAAATAAAAATGAAAAGAATTTTAACTACCAGTTTCTCCTGGACTATTTTTCATCACCCGAACCGGAAAAAGAAAAATCTCCTGCCGCTCCATGGGCTTTTAACCTGGGCAGCATTGCACTGAAAGACATACAGGGCACCTATGTCGATGCCGGAGGAGGCACCAACCTTTCCGTGAGTTTACAGCAGTTCCGGGCGGATTTTAAAAACTTTGATCCGGACAAAAAACGGCTGGAAATGAAAGACCTCGCTCTTCGGAATACAGCCGTCCGTTTAACCAATGGTTTCCCCGGCTCAACAGGAATTACCGTTTCTTCCGGTGATTCCCTCATGCCCGATACCGCGTTAAATGTAGATTTTCTATCAGGGTGGATAATCTCCACCGACCACCTGCATATTTCCGGTTCCGATTTTGCTTTCGATGATCTTTCTTCTCCTGAAATTCCGGAAGGACTCGATTACGCCCACTTAAACATCAGCGGTATCCATGCCGCCTTGCAGGATGTGGCACTTACACCGCAGGGATTACATGGCCAAATTGATACCTTGAATCTGAAAGAGGCCTGCGGATTAAACCTGGAAAAACTTTCCTGCCAGGTTGAACTGACGGAAAAAAAGGCCGGAATAAACAACCTTCAGCTTCAGACTTCCCGGAGCAGGATTTCCGGGAACGGCTCGCTCGCCTATGCTGCATTCAGCGACCTGGTCGATCATACCGGGGACTGTAAAACGGACATCGACTTTAACCGCTCGCAAATTCATGCGGAGGATGTCATCCTGCTTGCCCCCGTATTGGCTTCCGACAGTTCTTTCAAAAAGCTCAGGCATTCCACGGTTTACATTTCTGCCAAAGCAAAAGGCACGATTAACGACCTGGATGTGGAACGACTGCAGGTCTCCGGTTTGCAGCAAACCAGCGTTGACCTGGAGGGCCGGTTCACTGGCTTGACGGATCCAAAACAATTCCGTTTCCACGCTACGGTGAACCGGTTTTCATCCTGCCTGCCTGATGTCACTAAATTCATCAATACAAAATCGCTGGCAGGCATTCATTTGCCAAAAACCTTTGATCTCCGCGGATCTGCATCGGGCAGCCCGGATTGCATGCAGGCCAAACTGGTTTTGTCTTCCGGCTATGGCAACCTGGACATCCGATCTCTTTACTACTGCAGCCGAAACAACAGCGATACCCTCTATGCCGATTTTCAAGCGCAACATTTGCAGGCCGGATTAATTACCGGTCGGCCGGAACTGGGTGAAATCAATGCCTCCTGTGTGACGGGGCTTTCTCGTACCGGTTCAGGATCTCTCAGCGGAACGGCTGAGATTACCCATGCCGATGTGGAATACAACTCCTATCGCTACACCCATCTTGACATTCAAAGCAGGCTGGACAACGACAGCCTGGCTGTAACGGTCACTGCATCCGATACCAACCTTGCATTCACGCTGAATGCAGGTGCTTTATTGAACGATAGCCTGAAAAAATATGCCGCGGATCTTGACTTGTCGATGATGAACCTGCATGCCCTGAACTTTACAAAGCAGGAATTGGCAGTGTCTACGAAAATGCAAGCCACTTACCATGACGCCGGGCCCCGATCGGAAGGTATGCTTCATATGGAAGGCACCCGCCTGATCACAAAGGGTAAGAACATTGCCGTCGGGTTGCTCGATTTCACTATGCATTCCGATACACAGAAACTGGATGCCACTCTGCATTCAGACCTTGCCGACGGCGTCGTTACCGGAAACATCCCCGCCGACTCCCTGCTCAGTACGCTGGAACATGCATTTCGCAAATACCTCGGCAAACCCGAAAGACAGGTACTGCCTTCCGGGCAGGAACTTGCCTTGTCCATGCAGATGCATGTGCCGATTGAAATCCTTCAGCTGGCTGAACCCAGGCTGGAGAATTTGGAAATCACCAGGCTGGAAGGCGCATACCATAGCACAGGCAACGCCTTGTCATTTGAAACGGTGATTCCGAAAGCCACCTATTCCGGGGTCACTACCGACACCATCACCCTGGTAATGGATGGAAAAGATGAACAGCTGTCACTCAGTCTTCATTGCAATAAGCTTTTTAACAGCCGGTTCCGCATTGAAAACCTGGATATCAAAGAAGAAGCCAGGGCAGGAAAAATCAAGTCTGAAATAAGCACTTCGTATGAGAAGGATTCGCTTGCCTATTTCTTCGCCAACGAAATGGAATTCGGAAAAGATCTTTTCCGGATTTCGTTTTTAAAAGACGGATGCATTCTCAATGGACAATCCTGGCAGGTTCAGGACGGCAATGAATTTTCCGTACAGTCGAAAGGTGCCGGTCAGCATGCCGGGTATACGATCCGGAATTTTATTTTTTCTAACGGCGATCAGTCTTTCGGCATTGCCGGCGGCAACGACACCCTCCATCGTTACGCTCTTGAATTTAAAAATTTCTCTGTCGGGAATATCACGAACCTGATCACATACCTGGATGAAAAGGGCATGCCGGCAACCCGGTTCCTCCGGGGCGAATTGGATGGCAAGGTCGTTTTCCAGGACTTCCCCAAGCTGAAAGGGATCGATGCCGACCTGGCTTTAAACAACCTGACCATTATGGATACACTGGCGGGTAACCTGAAGCTGCACATCGTCGCGGAGGATGAAAAGATGAAGGTAGATGCCAGGCTGGAAAACGAGGAAAACAAAATCCTGGTTGCCGGCGACATCCATGGCTTATCTGCTGTGCCGGCGCCCGATCTAACAGTCACCCTTGATCTGACGAACCTGCACCGCCTGGAACGGTTTACATTCGGCAATCTTTCGCAGGCGCATGGCCGGATGAATGGCCGTTTCACCGTCCGCGGAACCCTGGAAAAACCCGACATCGAAGGGGTGCTCAGCTTCCATGAAACCGCTTTTCGCATCAACAAGCTGAATCTCTTTACCCGAATCCGGGACGAAAAAATTTCCATGGACAAGAAGGGCCTCCATTTCGATCATTTTGTCATTGAAGATACCGTCGGTAAAAAACTTACAATGGACGGGGGCATTTTTACTGCAGCGAAGGGACCCGCTGTCCTGGACCTTAAACTGAGCACAAAAAAATTTCAGCCTGTAAACAGCACGGCCGCCGACAACAAGATGTTTTACGGCACCCTGTCCATGGCAGCAGACATCACCTTGAAAGGTACAGTAAAAAAGCCTGTGATCGAAGCTGATGTTTATGTCGACAGTACCACCCACCTCACCTATGCCATGCCCGGCAGCGAACTAAAGCTGGTGACTTCAGAAGGCATTGTTCAGTTCATCGATTCTTCGCAGGCCTTCGACACGACAGCGTCCAGGCAACTTGACCGTCTTACCGATTCACTGGCTTCCAAATTGCATGGCATCAGGCTGAATGCCCACCTGGAAACCGACCCCGGCGCGCAGTTTACCATTGATATTGATCCCAGGTCGGGCGATTACCTGAATCTCAGCGGGCGGGCCAAGCTGGATATTGCCGTGGATGAAGCCGGGAAGCAATCCATGTATGGTATCTACGAAGTAAAATCCGGTAACTACCAGTTATCGTTTTACGATTTGGTCAAAAAGAACTTCATCATCCAAAAAGGGAGTACGGTGCAATGGTCCGGCAAACCCATGGATGGTGAATTGAATATTACCGCCGAATATATCGTACGTACTTCCTCTGTCGCCCTGGTGGCGAATGAATCTGCCGCCATGAGTGAAGAGGAAAAAAAGCTTTTTAACAAAAGGCTGCCTTACCAGATCAACCTGAATATCCGGGGACTTCTTTCCAGACCCGATATCAGCTTCAGCATCCTGCTTCCGAACCAGTATATGTCGGACAATCCCCTCGTGGCAGCCAAACTCACGCAGCTGAATTCTCCCGACATGAAAGAACAATTAAACAAGCAGGTCTTTGCCTTGCTCGTTGCCGGAACCTTCATGGCGGAGAACCCGATGGCCACAACGGGCTCCGGCAATAATATGGCGTCCACGGCAGCGCGTAACAGCGTAAATGGCATCCTGGCAAGCCAGCTCAACAACATGTCGGGAAGGTACATCAGCGGCGTCGACGTCAACTTCGGCCTGACCAGCTATGAGGATTATGCCAACAGTTCGGGGGATGTTCGTACCGAGATGGATATCCAGGTTTCGAAGAAACTTTTCAATGAACGCGTCACCGTGGAGGCGGAAAACTCTTTTGGCCTGACGGGAACAAAGAAGGAAATGAGTGGCAATGCCTCGCAACAGGGTTATGGTCAGTTTGCCGTCATTTACCGCATTACTCCTTCCGGGGACTACAAGCTGAGGGCTTATTACCAGGATACCTACGATCCATTTGACGGAGATATTACCTTCAGCGGCATTGCCATCTTATTTGAAAAAGATTTCGATCACCTTTTCAAAAAGGACGAAACCAAAAAGAAGGAAGCGCCGAAGCCTGCCGTGCCGGTGGAAAATGAAAAGGAAAAAGAAAAATAATGTCTTGAAATCACATTCCGATATTCTGTGGCCCTGATACGCATACGCATTTTCATTTACTTGTTTTTCTCCCTGTATCTCCTGGCCGGGTCCGGATGCCGGGGCCTGAAGAGCTCGTCCTGCGGACCGGGGCGCCATTTGCTGACCGGCTACTCCGTGAAGATTGACTCGTCGCGGCTCATGCAAAAACCGATAACGGCCAGGCTGGAACTGGAAGACCTCATTTCGGAAAAGCCCAACCGGAGGTTCCTTTGGATGCGTCCCGCCCTCTGCCTGCACAATTTGATGTCCGAGCCTAAAAATGATTCAGGCTTCTGGCATTGGATGAAATACAAGCTCGGTGATCCCCCGGTGCTGTTTGAAGATATGGATCTTCGCAACCTGGCGCTTGCCATGGAAAACAGGCTTCAAAACCGCGGGCATTTCCTGGCGAAGGTGACGTATGAAGTGGACAGCGGAAGGAAAACGGCGCAGGTAAAATTCAACGTATCCCCCGGAATGCCGTACCGCATCCGGTCCGTTCAATATCCCGATGCCGCGGATGGGATCTACAAAGCCATTCACGACTTGCAGCAAAGCTCTATCGTGAAGCCCGGAAATATTTATACGCTGAATGATTTCGAAAATGAAAGAATCCGTATCGACAGCAGCCTGAAGGAAATGGGATACTTCTATTTCAATCCCGATTACCTGCTTTTTCTCGCCGACACCGTTGCCGGCCGCGGGGAGTTAAAGGTGTGGCTGAAAATAAAAAACGACATCCCCCCGGAAGCTGTTCTTCCTTTCCGCTTCAGCAAAATAGTTGTGGCCGACGATTATTCCCTGCAGGAATACAATCCCGACACCCTCGTGACGGATTCCGTGATTTACGTTTCGGAAAAACACATGTTCCGCCCGGAAACGATTCTTCGTAACGTATTCCTGAAAAAAGACAGCTTGTATGCCCGCAGCGATTATTTCAAAACCATACGGCATACGATGGACCTGGGTGTTTTCAAGTTTGCCACGGCGCGGTTTTCACGTCACGGCACGGATCAGACCCTGTCTGCCAGCGTGGCGCTGACGCCCTTCAAAAAAATATCCCTCAGCGCGGAAATGAATGGCAATGTTAAGTCCACCGGCTTCGCAGGTCCCGGGGCGAAACTTACCTACCGGAACAGGAATGCACTGCAGGGCGCAGAACTTTTTGCCGTTACGCTCGGCGGCAACTTTGAAACGCAGCTGAATGGCGACACGAAGGGCCAGACATCCTTCCAGGTTACGCTGGATGCTTCGCTTACCGTTCCGAAGTTCGTGCCGTTCCGCTTTGGAAAAAAAGACAACCGTTCCGCATTTCCAAAAACCATCTTTACCACCGGCATCGGCGTGTACTCTCGTGTCAACCTGTATGACCTTCGCTCCTTTAATACATCCATCGGCTATAGCTGGAGGTCGTCGGAAAAGATCTCCCACCTGCTGCGGCCCGTCGACATCAGCTATACCAACCTGGCCAATGCCACCGCTGAATTTGACGAATACCTCCTGGAAAACCCGAATGTGAAGAAAAGCTTTGAAGAACAGTTTGTGCTCGGGGCCAGCTATACCTTTATATACAGCGACTTTACCAGGAAACGGCGCAATTCCAGCTTCTACCTTTCCGAGTCTGTTGACGTTTCGGGTAACGTGGCAAATACCATTGCCAGGCTGGGTGAAAGTCCCTCCGATGCCGGGAAGCAACATGAGTTCCTGGGCGTGCCATTTTCACAATTTATCCGGATCCGGAATGAAGAGCGTTATTTTTACAACTTCACCGCTGCAAGCCAGCTGGGCATGCGACTCATCGTGGGCGCCGGCATTCCCTATACGAATTCCACAACCATGCCTTACAACAGGCAATATTTTGCCGGCGGTACAAGCAGCATCCGTGCATTTCTTTCCAGGTCCCTGGGCCCTGGTACCTACCAGATCCCCGACAGCCTGAAAGATGTGGCCATTGACCAGGCCGGCGACATCACGCTGGAAACGAGCCTTGAATACCGCTTCAACATCATCAAAAATTTCAAAGGCGCCCTCTTTGCCGATGCAGGAAATATCTGGCTGGTGAATGAAGATACCACGCGGCTGGGCGGCAAATTCAACTTCGACACCTTTTACAAAGAAATTGCCGTCGGCGCAGGATTCGGATTCCGCTTTGACTTCAATTTCATCATTCTTCGCTTTGACCTGGCCATGCCGCTACGCAAACCCTGGCTGCCGGAAGGGGAACGGTGGGTACTCGACAAAATCGCATTAGGCAGTTCTTCCTGGAGAAAAGAGAATCTCGTTTTGAATATTGCCATAGGATATCCATTCTGATGTGGCTATCCGCACCAAAGCTGTTGTTTTTCACCGCAGAGGCGCTGAAGCGCAGAGTTGCATGGTATTTGCAACTACTATTGAAAAACAACAGCCAAATGAAAAAAGTATGTACGCTTTTCCTCTGCCTGGCTCTTTCTGTTTCCGGTTTTTCAACGATACATGCAATCCAGGTTGCTGATTTCACCTTCACCCCTTCCCTGCTCAATGTTACCTGCGGCGACACGGTAACCTGGAATTGGGTGAGTGGCACCCACACGACCACCTCTACGACGATTCCGGCCTGCGCCAATCCCTGGAATGCGTCGATCACTGTTTCAACGGGGGATTTTAGCATAGCAATCCCTTGCGCAGGCACCTATTCCTACAACTGCACTATTCACCCGAATATGACAGGCAGCATCGTGGCAACCTGTCTTCCCTCTTCTGTAGGAGAACCTATGCAAAACACGCCGTTGATATACCCCAATCCTTTCCGGGACAAAATCTATTTCAATTCGGCCAACTTCGACAAAATTGTACTTTATAATATTTTGGGGAAGCAACTGCTGGAATTGAAACCGGATGCCGGGATGAATACTTCACTGGAAACGGCTGAATTGCCTTCCGGTATTTATATTCTTTCATTTTATAACGGGGAAATCCGTGCGCTCTCCAGGAAAGTGATCAAAAAATAATGCAACAGCCTTACGCACATGGCTTCTCTTTTTCTCTTGATTTCTATCAACTTTTTTGTTGATAAAAATAAGTTATGTATCTGATCAAATTCAGATAGTAACTTGTCCGTACGCATGAGATTTTCGTTCACACGGGCGTAATTTTACAGAGGAAACATTTTACGGGAAGATCCTCCGGATTATTTTAAACACAGGTTGAATCACATTCACCGGATGTACATCATTTGAAAAATATAGTTACCAAATTTTTATAAACCCTTTAATTCTTTTATACCATGGAAAATCGAAATAAAGAAATTGTTAAAACATTAAACGACCTCATTGAAGTCAATTACGACCGTTCGAAAGGTTATCAAACAGCGGCGGATGAAATGAAAGAGCCGGAATACAAACAGAAATTCAACCAGTATGCGGCGCAAAGCCTGACCTATAAAAACGAACTGGAAGGTTTGGTCCGCCAATACGATGGGGAACCTACCAAAAGCAGTTCCGCTTCCGGCACTGTTTACCGCGCCTGGATGGATACGAAAGCCGCACTGACCGGGAAAGATATCAAAGCCATTCTGAGTTCCTGTGAATTCGGGGAAGATGCCGCGAAGAAAACGTACAAGGAGGCCAGTGAAAATTCAAGGAGCTATCCAACGAACGTCATTTCTGTCATTGACCGTCAACACGAAGAAATCCTGCGGGCTCATGACAACATTAAACAGTTGCGCGATTCCTATGTAGAACACCCGCATTAATCGGATGAGTTTTCGAGCAGCGTCATCCCATCCAGGGGAACGCATGTTCAATAATTCAATCCGATCGGATGTAAAAAGTTGTGCCAACCCGCCCCGGTTTTAAGGTTCATCTATGTTGGCACAGCTTTTTACTGCATTCTGAAGTAAAAAAATGCCGTCCGGAATCAGAAAGCATCCCTCAAACATCGCTGTTATGAAAAAGAGTACACTGATTTTCTCTACCCGGCCCTCCTACAAGAATGTTGAAAATGAAGAGCAGAATGCCCCGGTAAAACCGGAGAAGGATATTCCTTCCAAACCCAATCCCAATCCGGATCCTACAATACCCAGGCCCGGCGGAAACGATCCCAAAAAAAACGATCCGACCCGTATTGAGCAACCTCAAAAAACAGATCCTACACGTATTGACGAGCCTGCCCCGCCGAATCCGAATCCCGAAAAAAAAGAAACTTCGAACTAAGACTGGAAGGACATGACACTTCAGACGCCGCTACTCCGGTGATGTTCACTAAACAAATTTTATTTGGTAGCCATCGCACGTTTTACCGTGTTCCTGGCGGCATCCGTCTTTCTTTGCAATTCCGTGAGTACGGATTTTCCTTCCTCAATTTTTTCATTCAACCTGGAGGCAAGCCCTTCCGTACTTTTCACAATACTTTGCCTGAGTGCTTTGGAACGCGAAAAAAATACAATCCCAATCACCCCACCGATCATGGCTCCTGTGAGCAATGCGCCAATCTTTCCCATGAGTCTTTTTATTTATTCTATTATTAAATGAATTCCGTTCCAATCAGCCCTGAAATTTCTGTGCCATTCCCGCGCCGGAATCTGAATCTTCGGATTCCCCGCATAGGCAAAATCAAGTCCGCCCCGGTGCCCAAGCGAACGAAGAACAAATTCCCCAATATTCTATATCCATGCCACGCTGTCACCTATGAAAAAGCAAAGCGCGCCTCTGCTCAACGCGCGTTCATCCTTCCTTCACTTATAAACTCTTAATACAAATTAGTATGCTAAACTGGTCAATCATTTGCTTTATTATCGCTGCTATGGCTGCCGTATATGGATTCTCCGGCATTGTTTCGGCCTCCGTCGTAATTTCAAAGACACTTTTTTTCATTTTCATTTCGTTGTTCCTGGTAACGTTGATCCTGGGAAACACCTTGTTTCGAAAAAAGCAAACCGATCTTACCGCTCCCAAAAAATAATGGCACATTTTTTAGTGCCTGATTCATCATTAATTTTAAAACCTAAATAAAAATGAAAAAGATCCTGAGCATTTTGTTGCTGGCCATGGCGCCGGCGTTTAGTATTCCTGCATTCGCACAAAAACCTGCGGTGATCAGCAGCGACAAAGCAGGCTGGCACAAAATCGGTGAAACCACCGTCAATATGAAATCTGAAAAAGATGAGATTTATGTGATGGGAAAAGACCAGTTTAAATCGCTGAAAGTCATCGTTACAGATGCGCCTATTTATCTCAGTTCGATGGTGGTTTACTATGAAGGCGGAGCCACGGAAGACGCCACGCTGTCTGCTGACCTGAAACCCGGAGCAGAAACCCGCGTGATAGACTTAAAAGGCACCAAGGAGCTGAAAAAAGTCACCTTCGTTTATAAGACTGCAGCCAATGCCCGTAATGAAAAAGCGCATGTGGAACTGTGGGGACTGAAATAAGCGCTTCCTATTCCTGATTTTTAAAAAACTCTTCTGCCTGCAGGTCGAAGAGTTTTTTTGTGGGATCCAGAAGGGATCTGACGTTTGTAGAAAAAAAGGCAGCCCAGAATCAGCGATGCCGGAGGCATCGAACAACTTGTGCGACTCGTTCGGAGTCGTGGCTTTTACAATTATCCTTTTATAAACGTTGGATGCCTCCGGCGTCATTGCATGTACAAATGCCGGTTGCAATTGCGCATCCTGGTGCATTTGTATTCGTGTTGAAAAAGATGGGAATGTATCACATGCCCCCATGTCACAAATTCGGGGGCAAGCACACCTTTGTGGAGAAGATGGGACTCGAACCCACGACCTCTTGTCCCGGCCTCGGGACAAGCGCTCTAGCCATTCTTATTTGAAATCAATGCTTCAATATATTTTCTATTCTTCATTCTCTTTATTTCCTTCTCTCGTTTAATGGCTTCAGTTTTCGTCTCATATTTCTCAGAATAAACTAAGCGCCATGGAATGCCATGAATAGTTGAAGGGGTTGCACCAGAATTATGAAGATTAAGCCTGACTTCGGGTTCATGGCTACTCCCGTAGTAGTAACGATTTGTCTTATCTGAAAAAATAATATAGAAAAAATGCATATAATGTGCATTAATGAGAAAAGCAAAACCCTTCGTCGCAAGACTAAACCAGTAGGGTTCGTGCACTTTGGAGGGCAAGAGTGGAGTAGATGCTCGAACCCACGACCTCTTGTCCCGGCCTCGGGACAAGCGCACAATCCAAGGTAGTGGAGAAGATGGGACTCGAACCCACGACCTCTTGCATGCCATGCAAGCGC
>Ga0315912_10000535_pt1 | contig 66680 bp, 56 predicted proteins | sample VfabasoilMG_FD_204469 | JGI IMG/M metagenome (GOLD analysis project Ga0315912, IMG submission 204469) | Garden soil microbial communities collected in Santa Monica, California, United States - V. faba soil | ecosystem: Environmental > Terrestrial > Soil > Garden | place: USA: California... | reverse complement strand
TCATGAAATCCCCTCGTGTGAAATCTATATTTCGGCGGGCAACGGGACGCCCTTGGTCAGCGTGCGAACGCGCAGGACCCGGTGGTTCGCGGTGATGAAGAGGGTTGCGCCATCTTCACCGAACGCGACGTTGGCCGTGGGCACGCCGGTGAGAATGCGGCCGAGCAGGGTGCCATCGGGCGCGTAGACGAGCACGCCTCCCGGGCCGGTCGCGAAGACATTGCCCTGTACATCGATCTTGAGTCCGTCGGGTACGCCATCGCCTTTGTTGTACAGCGACGAGGAATCGGCGAACACGCGACCTTTGTCGAGACTGCCATCGGCTTTCACCGCGTAGGCCTTCCAGATCGGTGAGCTGGCGCGCGCGTTGGCCACATAGAGCGTCTTGTAGTCCGGCGAGAACCCCAATCCGTTTGGCGCCTCGAGATCGGTGGCGACGGCGGTGATCGCTCCGTCCTTTGCGACACGGAATACGCCGTTGAACGGCAGTTCCTTGCCTGGATCCTCGAACTGCTTCGGCAGGCCAAAGGGCGGGTCGGTGAAATAGAGGTTGCCCTGGTTGTCGAATACCAGGTCGTTCGGGCTGTTGAGTTTCTTGCCGTTGTAGGCGACAGCCAGGGGAACCATGGTGCCATCCGCTTCGCGACGCGAGACGCGCCGGTCGCCGTGCTGGCACAGGGTCAGTCGTCCCTGCAGGTCGAACGTGAGGCCGTTGGAGCCGGGTTCATAGCCGGTGAAGGGTGCGGCACCGGTGTAGCCGCTGCGCTCCAGGAACGTCGAGACGCCCTTGTCCGCATTCCACTGCATGATGACGTTCCGGGGGATGTCGGAGAACAGAAGCGTCTTCGACTTGGCCGCCCAGAGCGGTCCTTCGGACCACTTGAGGTCGTCGGCGATCTTCTGGACCTTGGTGTCAGGCGCGATGAGTGCATCGAAGCGCTTGTCGAGCGATTCGAGCCGCGCCAAGGGCAATTCCGCAGCGTTGGCGTTCAAGAACGAAGTCCCCCCGATGAAGCCCGCAGCAAGCCATGCGAGCGGGCGTCGCGAATTTCGCATTGGTTCGATCCCCCACGAGACGTGCGCGCGAGGATGCGGGACGCGCGGGACCTAAGGCAAGGCTGCATTAACCCGTTGATTCCGTGTAGGGCGGAAACCCTTGTAAGACATCGTGTGACGTTTTCGAGGCCCGCGAGAGTGGTTTCCGGGGCGGGAAGCGAATTAGCTCTGCGTCATTTCAGCGGAGCCGAACGGATGCCCAAGCAGCTGCCCGATCAAGCCTATTCCTTCCTGGCGTGTGTATGCGAAGCGCGCGGCCAGTTGTCACGACACGGATCTGCGCTCGCATGTGACTCCTGTGGCGCACATCACCCGATCGTGGATGGCGTACCGGTGTTGATCAACGAGCACTCCGTGTTCGAAGCCGATGAAATCGTCCGCCAGTACCGCAGTGCGCCGAAGAACCCCAAACCCGGCTGGTTCGCACGGGCACGAAAATTCGTGCCGCGTATCGGTTCGAACCTCGCCGCCGATGACGCCGCGGTGCGCATCAGCGAGATGCTCGCGGGCCTCGAGCGGCCCAGGGTTCTCGTGGTCGGTGGCGGTGACTCCGGTGCAGGCATGGCCGCGATCCTCGACAACCCGCGCTACCTGGTCGTGGAGTCGGATGTCTATTTCGGCGCTCGCTGCAACGTCATTGCCGATGGCCACACCTTGCCGTTTCGCGATGGCGTGTTCGATGCCGTCATCTGCCAGGCGGTGCTCGAGCACGTGGCGCGCCCCCAGGACTGCATCGACGAAATGCATCGCGTGCTCGCGCCGCGCGGCGTGTTCTTTGCGGACATCCCGTTCATGTACCCGGTGCATATGGGTGCCTACGACTTCACGCGCTTCAGTCTCGGCGGCCTGCGCCTCGCTTGTCGCTCGTTCGAAGAGGAGAGCGCCGGAATCTCTGGCGGGCCATTCCAGGCCATCGCACAGACCACATTTCATTCGATGCGCGGCCTGTCGCGGTCGCGCGCATGGCAGGCGTTCGTGTTCTTCGGGTTGCCGTGGCTCATCTTCTGGCTGCATTACCTGGACAAGCCTTTGCGCGGCAAACCCCAGGCGGGCGACGGGGCGTCGGGCGTGTACTTCCTCGGGCGCAAGTCCAATCGACAGCGCAGCGAGCGCGAAGTGATCCAGCAGTATTGGCGCTATCACACCGCGGCGAAGCAGCCGCTGACCGCGGGCGGCGTCACCGCGCCGGGCGTGGCTTATCGATCGACCTCAGGCGGGAACAGCCGGTAGCCAGTACGCAAAGGCGTGCGTGTCCGCTATGGCTGGGCCTTCGAGATATCGTTGCGAACCTCGGCGATAGCGCGCTCTGTTCGACGGATGCTCTTCAGGTCGTATCCAGCCTTGCTGATCAAACTACGGAGCTCATCGTCCGCGATGTCCTGACCTTCGTGCGTGCGCACGACAACCAGCTTGTGTTCGAGACTCACTACGACATCGGCGGTTGCGGCATTGCTTCGCAGGCTTTTCTCGATGCCCTGGGCGCAGTAGCCGCACACCATGCCGAAGACTTTCATCTCGATGGTCGAAGCCTGGGCCATCAAGGGCAGGCACAAGAGCACGGCGGCAAATCGGCGAATGATTTTCACAGTCAGCTCCTCGTCAAAACGTCAGCATGATCCGGGCTTGCGGTTTGCCTTCGGTGGTTGCGCCGACTTCCATCCAGGTGTGAGCTTCTCCGGGCAAAGGTGTGCCGATTCACGGAACCTAAACCATTGTTTTTACAGGGGGTTCGCTAGCGGTCACAACTTTGAGTGCGCATTTCTTTAATAGCAAAGTTGTGACTTCCCCGACGACGCGCGCAACCGAGTGACTCCGCGGCGGCGGGTGCTCGGCAGCTTTTCGGAGTCAGGGGTCCCTGTGCAATAGGGTGCGGCGCCGGAGGTCAGTGAAGCCTGCACCTGCAGATTGTTGGAAACGCCTCTGGAGAAGCTAATTTCGGGTCAGGACCTACGAGCCACTCTGCGCCATCGGGCCGATCAGGATCGCCATATGGCTTCCACAGCGCATTTGGATCCTCTTGGGTTCGAGAGTAGTCGTTCATGAGTGCCTTGTAGCGATCGTCACACTCGACTTCTCTTGGGTCGCGATCCTTCAGCAGCACCTCGTAGACGTAGCTGGTAGCGACGTCCGAATAGAACTGAGCTTTAAGATTTTCGATCGCCAAATGCTTCACCGCCGCAAATTCACGGCCGGTTACCGGGAGCTGATCGCCCGAGCTGAATTGGCGACGAGAGCGTATGACACGTTGTTGCCAGCGAACAAATCCTGCAGCCAAGGGACACAGTCCTGGTCGTTGGAAGACCGCGGCCATGGCGTAGTCGCATGTCACCCCCAATTCAGCTGCTTCAATTGCCCGGCAGTGCCCCTTTAGGACGGTCGCTAGCAGTTCTTGCGACAAGGATTCGAAGGCGTTCCACAAGGATCGAAAGCAATCCCAAGGATTGAAAAGGCTATCGGGTTCCTCCGCGGGTGGAGGACGGCTCTCGTAGACTCGGAACGGAATACAGCTTGGTGAGAAGAGCGAGTCCGGCAATTCCAACTGGCGCAGCGTCTTTGCAATTTCGAAACTAACCACGGATTTCGATTCGGAAGCGAACTGCCCAGCCAGGCAAAGCTGCGACAGCGGCGGGCGATCGTGCTTGTAAGGTATGGGCGGCAGCGAGTTCATCCATCGCGCCAAAGGTCCGAACGCGCTTTCGACATCGTCGACCTTCTTGGAAGAGGTCACCCACTTTTGGGGTCGCAGCTCGCCAGCTAGTGGGTGCTCACATGCGTTGCAATAAAAGGGATGCTTGAACGACGGCGTCCACAATGACAGCGCAGGACTCGGCTTGCCGCAGTTTGTGCAGGAGTGGGTCAGCGGGATGCCATGCAGCGGACATGCCTTCAAGGCGGCGATGTGGAAAAGCAGGGTGTGGAATCCCTCCGCCAGACAATCTCGGCAATAGCGAAGGTTTAATAGGTCATAGCCCAACCTCCACATCCAGTCCTCACCGAATTCGGCGGCGATGCCAACGCATCGGTCTTCCCGCGCGAGAAGGCCGGCCCGATCCGAGGAAACCCACTCGCAATACAGCAGCTCCCTCGGTTGTGGGGTCGAGAGGCTACTCGGGGCCATTTTTAAGAGCGATCGGGTGATCTCAGCGGCGTTAGCGCTGTTCGCCCAGGCATATTTCCAAAGCCTGCAGAATAGGCTCTCGTAGGGAAGCGACCACTCGTTCATCCAAAGTCCCGGAATGTCCGGCCGCAGAACAACACCCGAGTTGTTCATTGTGGGGTCTCCGGGGTGTAGGTGAGCCCCAGGGTCTGCGCGAAATCGGTGCTGCGAATGGCCTTCTGCCATTGATCCTTACCGATCGAGAAGTCAGGCCGATCCTCATCGCTGAACTGCGTCAAGACGTGTTGAGCAACTGCCGCAATCCAATCCATCCCCACGTTGAGTTTTCCATATGCAGCCTTCTTCAGGCGTGACTGGGCGGTCGCCTCAAACAGCTGCCAGCAGGTTCCCGCCGCATCACCCAGGCGCCAACCGGCGCGGTACGCGAATGGCAGGAAGAACTCGGTAAAACACTGACCGGAATTCTTCGGGTACTCGCCTTGCTCAACGGTGTCGTAGCAATCGAATACGTCTTGAAGCTCGCTGGCTGAGCTGATGCCTTCGAACGCAAACCAGCGCGACATGAAGCGACCCAGTATGTCGGCGCGCTTTGCCGTCTCAAAAAGGCTTCGACGGGCGAGGAAGTCCGGTTGACCGAAAAAGATGGCGGTGGTGCGAACACCCAAGCGTTTCAGATCGTTGGTGAGATCGATGAGCCAAGTGTATTCATCGATCCCAAGCCGCTGCATTTCGTCTCCAATGAGGATAATGGATGACGCTCGGCAGGCCTTTGCAACCATCCACCACGCGCGCACGAGTTGTTCACGCGGATCCTTGCGCGACGCCCTCAAGCACTCGAATCCCGTTTGAGCTAGAAGATTCGAGAAGAAGATGCGGGACGTGGGGCGTGTCTCGTGGTGCGCATCGAAGGAGAAAATCGGCTTGTCTGGAAAAACTTCTGGCAATCGAGCGCAGCAGTAGTCGATCGCAGAGGTTTTTCCGAACCGGGAATGTGAAACGAAGGACCCACCTGGGGCACCGGTACCGATGATATGAAGAATAACTTTCATCGCCCGCACAAGCGGCGGCGTCGGAAAGGCGAAGTTCTTGGTGATTACCGGATGACTTGCCTTGATTGCGGCGCGATTGTCGAATCCCTGGAGCGCAAGCTGAATGGCTCCGGGCCCCTGCGTTGGCATGGGGAAGGGATCAGCGAGATGTGTGGTTTTCATCGCTGGGTTCCTCGATGTCGAAGTTTGGGAATGAATGAGGGCAATTCTTCGTCGAACGTGGATGCCGCGGGCAAAGAGGGCGCGAGTGGCTTGTCGAAGTCGACTTTGGGAATTGCGCCTTGGGTGGCGCGCACAACGCGCGTGAGCGCAGTGGCATCATTGGAAATGGTGGGTCTGGATTGCTTGCGATTGCGGTAGTTGGAGACCGTGCGCTCTGCGAGCGCGAGCGCGAACTGCTGCACGGGGTCTTCCCCCGGCCCGACAACAAGCTCGTGAGCGTCGATAGCTCTGATGATGGCCTTTCGAAGGGCGAGATCGTGCGGCGTGCGATCCCATCCGCCGAGAGCCATCAAGACGCCTAACTCCTCACCGCCCGCGAGAAAAGCCTTAACGCTTCGCAGATCTTCGGTCGTCACGTGGAGCCTGACTTGTGAGCCGATTAGTTCGTACCCGCTCGAGAGGACGGGGCTTGCATAACGAACTCCGGCGAACTGCACGTAGGGCCTGCGGCCTTCTTGGGAATTTCCGCGAACAGTCGCTGTGTGAACCAAGGTTCCCAGTTCAGGAATACTTATCGGTAGCTCCGGCAATTTTCTCGGCAGCCAGCGGCTCGGCGCCATCAGGAGCGCTTCCGAGAGCACTTCAAGCGGTGAGAGTTTCCCGAGGCACTCCCGAGGCTTCGCGTTGTACGTGCAGACGAGGATGTCGATGAGATCGAACATCTCATCGAGCATGATCTGGTACTTCACCGCCTTCACCACGCCGTCAGAGCGTTGGGGGTCGGCAGGTCCATAGCCTGTGCTATTGGGCAATCGCGTCAGACCCGAGCGCTCAAGCGAGGAAAACCAACTCTCGACCTCTGGCCGCCGATCCCATCGTCCGACGGGACCGAAGTTGATCGCGCAGCCGAGACGTCGCCGTCCGCTCTCGATGATCCGTGACGCGTAGTGGACCGATGCGTTATCGAGTAAAAGAGCATTCCAGCAAACACCAGCTAAACCCGGAATGGCCGCTGACGGCATCGAAGCGCCTTCTGGATAGTTAAGTCTCGGAAGTGACAAACGACGCGGCTTCCAGATCGACAGGGCGTTCCTGATCGCCTTTTCGATGTCGGATGCCGCAGGCTCGCGGCCAATCGCAATGTGATACCCGAGGATAGCTGTCGAGTAACACTCGATGACTGGAATCAAATGCAGACGATCGATCGGAACGACTTGCACGCCCTCAGGCGTCGGAATGCCAATGCAACCGATGAAGTTCATGCGGTGCGAGTCGATCGCAACGAGATCGTAGGGGGATTGGGAAGAGAACCGTTCGCCGAGTCCCATGCCGACACGCGCGCGTGAAACTGCATCTTTGCCGCCACTTTTGGCGGCGCGAGCCGCAAAATTGGCCCTGAGAAGTTTCAACGCATAGGCCGATACGGCTCGACGACCGCCATCCACCGCGTTGAGCGGGTACACCGTGCGTGGAATTCCCGCGCGTACACACAATCTCCTGAAAGTGCCCAGGTGTTCGCGATGGGAGGACCGCGATTCTCGCACGGCGTCGACTTCGACGGATTTTAGGATCACCGTGTCGAGACCGAACTTGATCTCGGGGTGGGTGCGAAGAAAAAGCGTGAAGGCGCCGGCGTTGCCTTTCTTGTCGTTTCGTGGAGGAGCCAGGCGAGTGTATTCGCGCGTGCGAGATCCAGGGATCAGCGCGCGCCAGCCAAAAATGCGCCCATCGGTGTGAAGAACCAAGCATCGATTAAAGGCGCGCAGCAGCTGCGTTTTGGTGAGGCGGCAGTCGACCGAAATCGCACGAATGGGTTGGCCTTGCAGGTAGGCGCAGATCGCGCGCTGACGTCGCTCGACGGAGGAGCGAGTCGCCTCATCGAGTGCCTCGAGATCCAACGCTGGCCAGACGCTGACATCGCGGTAGCTGTCCGGCATGGTCCGTCGGTTGAGCTGACTAGCCACGACTCACCCCCAATCCAAAAACGAGGGAGTCATCGCATAGAGGAGCGCTCGAGAGGTCCGAAGTAAGTCTCGCGTCTTGAAGGCACCGAAAGAGCGCCGCGAGGTACTCGGGGCGAAGGGCTGGATTTAATTGCGCGAGGAGGGCGCCAATTGAACATCGGCGTTCTCGAGAAACGATCTCGACGATTTCCTTGCAGGCAGACTCAAGGACGAAAAGGTCGCGGGCCGCGGCCAAAGAGGCGAGCGCGCAGCGCCAGTTTTTTATGTGGATGGCATGAGAGGCGAGCATTGACCTTGTCACGCACAAGTATCGATGTCCTGTCGCAAGCGCCGCCTTGTTGAGCGGAGATTGCTCGTCGATCAAGGAGCGTGGATTTTCATGTCGGAGCTCTCGTGACTCTGGTGGACTTCCATCGCGAAATTCCACGAGAGCATCACAACAGACGCGCTGAGACACCCCGTCGACTTGCGCAGTAATTTCCACATCGAGTTCGTAGCGAGCGACCCGTTCATCGCCCTCGATCCAGCAGAAGTGATCGATTGCCAGATCGCCCTTCAGCACGACATCGCGATGAAGGCGCGGACTATAGTGATACCAAAGATTGTTGAGACTGTGGCCTCGAGCGCCTGCAATCTGTTGAAGGCGCGACCTGCCGGGCCCAAAGCGCTTGTTGCCCTCCGAACGGCCTGAGAGTTTCTCGCGTGGCATAAATCCTCCGAATTCAAATCTCCTTCGAAAAATCGATCCTCGCGATCCGATCGACTCCGCCAGACCGGGTCGACAAGGAGCCTCGAAATACTTCGATAAAGTTGCGTCTGGTTGCGCCAGGTCTCGGCCAGTTCGAAGGGCAATAGATGCCCGCAGCCGGCCTGAGTTGGCTTGCCAGAGATACGCAGGGGGAGCAGAATTCGGAGGCCCAGGCGGTTCACGTCCACGGCGTTTTTAGAGGGCCTCGAAAGTCGCATTTCGAGGCCTTCGCCTTTCTGGTCCCATGAATCGCGCGCTACGGCCAGATCATCTGGCATCCCTCCTCGAGATGGCGGATGGGGCATCGGCAATTTCCAACTGCTCGTCGAGGTACCGCGCGATGGCACGTGTCGAGGCAAAGAGACCTCGGCGGTGTGGCAGTTTCACCAGCTGGATAGGCGCCTTCGCGCGAGACAGAGCTCGCCTCAACGCGTGCGGGGACGGGTACTTCAGGATCCGGGCGGCTTCTTCGACGTCACACACTTCTCCGTGCAAGTGAAGTAAGCGCTGCTCGCGAGCGGAAGCGGGCGCATGGTTGCTCTCGTGGATCACGAATGTCCCAGACAGTTGCCGAAAGTTGCCGAATTCGTAGCACGGTATTTCGTCGGGAGTCAATCATAACTATCTGATACACATAGGTTTATGTGTGCTTTTCTATTTATACTCTCGCGACGAAGGTCGTCTGCGCGTCACACCCCGACGCGCTTGAGCGGCATTTTTCGGCATTGCGAACCGTGGACAAGCAACCTGCAATCTGCGCTAGAAAGCCAAAGTTTCGACAGATTTTAGGATTGTCGGTTCTGGCGCGAATGCATCCATTGGACGCCCCACAGAGGACGGGGGCCGCTCGGTTCGAAAAAGGGATGTTAGGGACCGGATAACTGCGAACCGCGGCATCCGCAACGCGTCAGGAGTTAGTGCGACTCGAGAATGAACTCCGCGATCGCAGAGCTTAAATTCCAGCCTCGCGCATCAGTTCCCACAATCGAAGCTTGAGGCCGTCGGCTACCTTCGCCATGAGCTTTAAGCTCAAGTTTCGTTTGCCGTGTTCAATGCCCCAGTAGTACGCGCGGTGCATGCCGATCGAATCGGCAAACGCCTCCTGGCTTACTCCCATAGCTTGACGCCGCTTTCGGATGGCGGCTCCGAGTGCTACTTGCACCTTTTCTATGCGCATTAAGCGACGCTAGGGAAGAAGACACTTCCATCGCTACGCTCTTAGAAATAGGCTATATCCATAGCTACATTCTCCTTGCCTTTAAGTTGTTGAAATCTATGCGAAGCCGATTCATCACGCCCCGGCGGCCCGGAGCCGGGGCAGGGAAGAATTCAATGGCATCTTTCGGTCGATTCAGCGGCTGGCGAACGCAGACGCTTCTGCTGATGCTCGTGGTGGCGATGCAGACTCCAGTAGCGGCGGGCTCTGGAAATTGGCAGGTGATAGGTGTCGGCAACGGCACCTGCGGTCAATATTGGCTGAAATCGACCGAACCAGAGAAGCGTGAAGTGTTTGCCTGGATGGCAGGCTACGCTTCATCTGAAAATTGGGACTTGGCGCGAAACAACAAGGACGAGTATCGCCTCGAATTTCTGACCGAGGACTACCTGCGCCATCGCATCGATGCACATTGCTCGAAGAAAAAGAACTACGGCGAGTCCATGCATGGAATTTTGACGCTTATTTTGCGCGAGCTTCCCAAAGAGTCCTGATGCAAGGCGAAATGCACGCTAATCCGCAGACATGCACGAAATCGTCCAGCTAATCACTGATGCACAACAGGGGAACGAAATCTCCCCGGATCGATTTGCGAAAGCGCTTGAGCTGGATTTGAGTGAGCTTGAGGACTGTGCGGGCGTGGATCGTCACACGGCGAGGTTCCACCCAAAGTGCGAGCCGCTCCAGGAATACATGCGTGCTTCGCTGCTAGTAATCCTCACATTGGCCAAGGAAACGCTCGATCCCGACAGAGCAATGTTCTTTTTCAAGTATTTACCTATCGAGGACATGTCGCACAAAACACCGCAAACTCTCGTAATGGAAGGCCGGGCGGTCGACGTTCTCTTGCGCATGAGTTGGTGATGTGAGCGACGCGGAGATTCGAAAGGTCTTCGCACGATGGGCTGGCCAGGAGACGCAGCACCGTGAAAGGTTGATCCACACCGAACCCATGTTCACGGCTAACTCGGTACCTGGTCCCGCCGATCGTCCCGTGCCTACCTACCAGATGCGCGACTGGCGACACGCGCGATTCATATTCGCGGTTCGCTTCAAGCGTCGCGACTACTTCCCCGCTTTCCAATTTGACAGTGGCCGACCCAAGGCTGTGGTGGGGCGGGTACTTAAACTCCTGAACCTCGTTCGGCCCATCGACAACTGGTACGTGATGTATTGGTTCTTTTCTGCCAACGCTTGGCTGGACGACGGCGCGTCGCCGGTCGACACGATGGAAAAGAATCAGAGGGCCGTTATCGAAGCTGCTTTTCATGCCAATGACCAAATCAGCGATTGACGCGAACTCACTCGCAGCGCTAATCAACGATGCGAGGGCCAACCGAACGATCTCGCCGCTGAGCTTCACCGATCAGCTCATGTATGACCTCCGCGACTTGGAAGGCAAGGCACGACTCGAAAGTGGGCAAGCCGCGATCAATCCCTCCGACCCCCAGCTGCAGGCATACATGCGGCGGTCTCTCGAGGTGATGGGTTCACTCCTAGAAATAGGGTTCACAGCAGAAAACGCGCTGTTCTGGTTCCGCGCGTTTCGCGTAGTCGAACTGAACGACAAACCACCCGTCGACGCACTTTCTGAAGATTGCGCCGACGTCGTTATTGAAAGTCTCCGAAGCGTTTTTGTTTGCAACTTCGACGAACTGGGGACGTTATACGAGCGGATGCGCGAAGACACGCAATCAGTTCAACAGGAGATCTTCCGAGACATGCAGATGCTCTCAGCCGAAGAAGCCGCGCATCGCCTGGGTCTCCCTTTGGGGAAAATGACGGCGCTGGATCTAGCGAGAGCCATCGAGCAGAGCAGGCGCGCTATCTACATCATGGCCGGTCGAGAACCGTGCTTCCCCGCGTGCCAATTTGACGCGTTGGGTCCTAAGGCCATCGTCGCCAGCCTCATTGAGACGTTCGGTCCCTATCGATCGAACTGGGAAATCGCCGCGTGGCTGTGGGGTAGCAATGGCTGGCTTGGCGGTATGTCGCCCATGGACATGTTGGATAGCAAACCCAACCTCGTATTGGATGCAGCTTTCCAAGACGTCGTAGAGGAGGTTGAGGCGAAGGACGCGCAGCCCTAGGGTCAGCCAAAGCGGACCGTTTCCGCGCAGCAACTCAAGTTAATGGTTGGTGCGTACAATTGAGAAATAGAATAAGCGGCGAGGTCGGCGGTGCTGGCCTGTCTCGCCGCCATTTAAAAAACAACATTCCGCGATCAAGGGTGAAGGAATGCCCCAACGCTGGGTAACTCGACGCGATGTAGATGGAAAAGCGGAAGGAGAGCCGCTGCGGTGTTTTGTGGAACACGCAATTCTGGCCGAACCTGGCCTGCGACGCGTTGAAGAATGCGTTGCGGCACTTGTTCAGGAGGGAGAGGAATGCACCTCCAAGGCCGAAAAGCGCCCGATCAACCGCGATGGATTGTTCGTGGGATTCATTGAGATCAGCAAAGAGTTTCCGCTGATCTGAAGACCGCACGCAATTTGCCGATGTTTGATTCCGAGTCTGCGACATCGCGCGCGAGTCCCAGCATCGGCTCACAGTCCCAGCGGCTCAATTCTCTAATGTCTGCATTCAGCCTGAAGTTCTCCGACACGCCGGGCCTTTCTCCAAGCGTCTAGCATCCGGTTCCCAGGTAGGAGCTGTTCCGGGCACCGCAATATCCACTTTCCGTCACTTCAGGTACGAGCGAAGAGCAGCAAGGACAACTTCGACATCGTCCCGTCGCTCGCGCGGGCTGCTGTCGTCACGGCCGAGATGCTCGCGAATATGCCCGTCAAGGACCTCTGTCATGAGGCCATTGGTCGCCCCTCGCACCGCGGCGATCTGCTGAAGCACGGCCGCACAATCCTCCTCGTCGGCCTCGAGCGATTTCTCGAGCGAGGCAACCTGGCCTTTCAGGCGGCGAACACGCGCCAACAGTTTGTCTTTATTTCGATTGATGTGCGCCATGCTCACTGTATAGCATACTGGGGTACAGTATATGGAGCTTTCATGACCGATCTTTCCGCTCGCCTTCGCCACATTCACAATTTCAACGACGGCAATCCGCTCGGCGAGCGGAATACCCGACGAGCCGTCTGGCTGACCAGCGTCATGATGGTTGCCGAGATCGTCGGTGGCTATGCCTACAACAGCATGGCTTTGCTTGCCGACGGTTGGCACATGAGCTCACACGCGCTCGCTCTTGGGCTTTCCGCTATCGCATTCGTCTATGCCCGCAGACTGTCTGCGGACTCGCGGTTCGCTTTCGGCACTTGGAAAATCGAAGTGCTGGGGGGATACACGAGCGCCATTCTCCTGCTGCTGGTGGCGGGCCTCATGTTCGTGCAATCGGTACAGCGTCTTTTTGCACCCGTGACTATCCACTATCCGGAAGCCATTGCGGTTGCCTGCATCGGCTTGGCGGTGAATCTAATCTGTGCGTGGTGGCTCAGAGACCACCATGACCATAGTCATGGTGATCACCATCACGGTCATTCGCATGGCCACGCACATGGCCAAGACCTGAACCTCCGTGCGGCATACCTTCACGTGCTCGCGGATGCCGCGACGTCGGTTCTCGCGATCGTGGCGCTAATCGGTGGAATGTTGTGGGGCGCCAACTGGCTCGATCCTTTGATGGGCATCGCGGGTGCTGTCCTGGTAACAGTGTGGGCAATCGGACTTCTTCGCGAATCGGGGCGAGCACTTCTGGACGCAGAAATGAACGCCCCCGTTACCGAGGAGATTCGCGAAGTCATCAAGACATCGGCCACTTCGGCCGAAATTACGGACCTCCACGTGTGGCGGGTGGCCAAAGGCAAATACGCCTGCATCGTGAGCCTAGCCACTGACGAGGACAAAACGCCTGACTACTTTCGAGAGCAACTCGCCATTCATGAGGAGCTCGTGCACATCACCGTGGAAGTCAATCCGATAGCGGTAGGCGTTTAGCAGATGCCGCTGTTGCGCGATTTGCCGGTAGTTTCGACTGCTCATGCGCAGGGCAGCTGATCTAGATCAGCGCCGAGTTCTTTCTATTCATCCACCATGGGACCCGCAATAAAGGAGGTCCCATGAAAACTGCAGTTCGAACCTTGGCCAAATCACTGGCATTGATCATTGCCGCCACGGCCTTGCTGGGCACCGTCTCGGCGGCTGAGCCAGCGCAGGAAGATGCCGCGACGACCATCGCCACACTCGAGAAGCAGGCCACCGACTACCGGGCGACGGCTGCCAGGCACGAGAACATGGCGAAGATGCATCGAGGGGGCGCTGGATCGTCGAAGGTCAATCACGAAGGAATCGCCAGACACTGCGATGCGATTGCCAAGAACCTGCTTTCTGCCGCAAAGAAAAGCGAGGAACTGGCCGCCGAGTACAAGAAGGACGCGGCGAAATAACCGGGCGGCGGGGAGCCACGAACGTGACTCCCCCTGGCCGGCGTTACTCGAGCTAACTGGCGATTGAGTTTGCCCGCTGGATAGCGGGCGCCTTTTGCAATTCCCGCCGGCGCATCAGCGCGTAGGCCGCCGGCACGACGAACAACGACAGCAGCGGCGCCGTGATCATCCCGCCAATCATGGGCGCGGCAATGCGCTGCATGACTTCCGATCCAGTGCCGTGACTCCACATGATGGGCAGCAGGCCGGCGACGATGACGCACACGGTCATCGCCTTTGGCCGAACGCGAAGCACTGCACCTTCGCGGATCGCATCGTACAAAGCGGCCTCGTCGGTTCCGCGCCCTTGCGCGATGCGTTCCTCCCACGCGTGCTTGAGGTAGATCAGCATCACCACGCCGAACTCCGCCGCCACTCCGGCCAGCGCGATGAAGCCGACGGCTGAGGCGATCGAAACCGCATGGCCCAGCGCATAGATCAGCCAGAAACCGCCGATCAGTGAGAACGGCAACGTCGCCATGATCAACCCCGCTTCATCGAAGCGCTGGAACGTCATGTACAGCAGCACGAAGATCACCAGCAGCGTGAACGGCACGACGATCTTGAGTTTCGCGGCAGCGCGCTCGAGATATTCGAACTGCCCGGACCAGGTGATGGAATACCCCGCCGGCAGTTTCACGCTCTTCGCGACCTGTGCGCGCATGTCGTCCACCGCCGAGCGCAGATCCCTCCCACGCAGATCGACGTAGACCCATCCGGAGAGCCTGGCGTTCTCGCTGCGAAGCATAGGCGGTCCATCCACCACGCTCAGCTTCGCGACCGTGCCCAAGGTGATCTGGGCGCCGTTCGGTGTGACGATCGGCAGTTGTCTGAGGTCAGTCAGCGAGTCACGCAGTTCGCGAGGGTATCTCACGCTGATGGGAAAACGCTGCAGCCCCTCGATGGTCTCGGACACGGTCTCACCGCCGATGGCGGCGCTCACTACACTCTGCACGTCAGCGATGTTCAGTGCAAACCGCGCCGCAGTGGCGCGATCGATGTCGACTTCGATGTAGCGACCTCCGCTCAGTCGTTCGGCCAGGGCCGAACTCACGCCCGGTACGCCCTTCACCGCGTGTTCGATCTCGAGTGCGAGGCGATCGATCACTGCGGGATCGGTGCCGGCGACTTTCACGCCCACCGGGCTCTTGATGCCAGTGGCAAGCATGTCGATGCGATTGCGTATCGGCGGAACCCAGATGTTTGCGAGTCCTGGTACCTGCAACCGCGCATCGAGCTCTTCGACCAGCTTTTCCGGTGTCATCCCCGGCCGCCACTGATCGCGCGGCTTGAATCGGATGGTGGTCTCGACCATTTCCAGCGGCGCCGGATCGGTCGCCGTCTCTGCGCGCCCCATCTTGCCGAATACCCGCTCGACCTCGGGCACCGTGCGGATCAGCCGGTCGGTCTGCTGCAGGATCTGCGATGCCTTGCCGGCGGAGATGCCCGGCAGCGTGGAGGGCATATATAAGAGATCGCCTTCGTCGAGCGGCGGCATGAACTCGCCACCGAGCCGCATCAGCGGCCAGGCGGTGAGTGCGAGGAACACGATGCCAATGCCGATGGTTGTCTTTGGATTATCGAGCGCGTGATCGAGGATTGGCCGATAGATCCGCATCAGAAACCGATTGATCGGATTTCGCTCCTCCGGCGGTATGTGCCCGCGGACGAAATAGCCCATGAGCACCGGCACCAGCGTCAGGGCCAGGCCCGCAGCTGCGGCCATCGCGTAGGTCTTGGTATAGGCAAGTGGAGCGAAGAGTCGTCCTTCCTGAGCTTCGAGCGTGAAAATCGGAACGAACGACAGCGTGATGATCAGCAGGCTAAAGAAGAGCGCGGGGCCCACCTGGATGCTGGCGTCAGCGACCAATCGCCAGTGCTCGGCCGTATCGGGTTCTCGCCCATGCTGGACACGCCAGTGTTCGAGCTGCTTGTGCAAGTTCTCGATCATCACGATCGCGGCGTCCACCATGGCGCCGATGGCGATCGCGATGCCGCCAAGCGACATGATGTTGGCGTTCACGCCCTGATAGCGCATGACGATGAACGCCATCAGGATGCCGAGCGGAAGCGACACGATGGCGACCAGCGCTGATCGCCAGTGGAACAGGAACACGACGCACACCAGCGCGACGACGATGAACTCCTCGATGAGCTTGGTCGAAAGATTCTTGACCGCGCGCTCAATGAGCGCAGAGCGATCATAGGTCTCGACGATCTCGACACCCGCGGGCAGGCCAGGCTTGAGTTGCGCAAGCTTTGCCTTGACTGCTTGGATGGTGGCGAGCGCGTTCTTTCCTGAACGCATCACGATGATGCCCCCCGTCACTTCGCCTTCGCCGTCTAGTTCCGTGATGCCGCGACGCAGCTCGGGCCCGATCTGAATCGTCGCGACATCGCCCAGGAGGACAGGAGTGCCTGAGGCGCTTACACGCAACGGAATTGCGCGGAAGTCGTCGAGCGTCTTCAGATAGCCGGTCGCGCGAACCATGAACTCCGCTTCGGCCAGCTCGAGGACCGAGCCGCCGGCTTCCTGGTTGCCGTTGCGGATCGCCTCGATGACCGTCGAGTGCGTGATGCCGTAGGCGCGCAAGCGGTCCGGATTGAGCACCACCTGGTACTGACGCACGGCGCCACCCACGGTGGCGACTTCGGCGACATTGGCGACCGTCTTCAGTTCGTACTTGAGGAACCAGTCCTGGATCGCGCGCAGCTGCGAGATGTCGTGCTTCCCGGTGCGGTCGATCAGTGCGTACTCATAGACCCAGCCGACGCCCGTGGCGTCCGGACCGATCGAAGCCTGCGTGCCCGCTGGCAGTCGGCCTTGCACCTGATTCAGGTATTCGAGCACACGCGACCGCGCCCAATACAGATCCGTGCCGTCGTCGAAGAGCACATATACGAACGAGTCACCGAAGAACGAATAGCCGCGTACCGACTTCGCGCCCGGCACAGAAAGCATCGTCGTGGTGAGTGGATAGGTCACCTGATTCTCGACGATGCGCGGGGCCTGACCCGGATATTGCGTGCGGATGATCACCTGTACATCCGAAAGATCCGGCAGCGCATCGAGCGGTGTACGGGTTAGAGAAAAGACACCCCACGCCGTCACCATCAAGGTCGCGAGCAGCACCATGAAGCGGTTGCCCAACGACCAGCGAATGATTGCCGCAATCATGGGTTGTGTCCCGAGTGATCGTCCGCAGCGGGCTGCGCTGGCTCCGTGGGGGCTGATTCCATGGATGCTGGCTCGGATGCGTCCGGCGATGAGAGTCGGGACACGGTCGACTTGAGACTCGCTTCAGAGTCGATGAGGAATTGCCCGGACAAGACGATTTGTTCGCCTTCCTTGAGTCCGGACAGGACGACGGTCCTTCCGCCAAACTCCGCGCCGGTTTTGATCTCCCGAACGTCGAACCCTGTGTCGCCCTTCGCAACGACAACGACGGATCGCGAACCGGTGGCAATCACCGCCTCACTTGGCACAATCAGCTGAGCCGCGGATTTCGACGCGGCGAATTCGAGCGACACGAACATTCCGGGTACCAGTCGGTGCGCAGGATTTTCGATCTCGATTCGCACGGGCAGTGTGCGAGTGTCGGGATCCAGGTCGGGGAGAAGGGCGAGCACGTGACCGTCGAATCGCTCGCCGGGCCAAGCTGCTGCGGTCGCCGTTACCATCGCGTCCTTCGACACCGACGACACTTGGGTCTCGGGCACCTGGGCAATGGCCCACACCTTGCGCAACGAGTTCACGCGAAAGAGCGGAGCGCCTTCGGCGATTGAGGCACCCTCGCGCACCGTCAGCTCGGTAATCACGCCATCAATGGGCGCGTAGATAGTCGTCGCCGATACCGCTTTGCGCGTGGTTTCCAATTGCTTGATCGCAGTTGCCGGCACTCCGAGCACTCTCAGGCGCTCGCGGGCCGCGTCGCGAATATCACGCCCGCGCTCCGACTCGGCCTCTAGCAAGGTCAGGTATTCCTCCTGCGCGGAGATCCAGGCCGGGGCCACCACATCCACGAGCGGCTGGCCGCGCGAGACGGGTTGCAGATTCGATTTCACATGCAGGCGCTGGACGTAGCCTGAGACTCGGGACTGCACGACCTCCAGGAGTTCCTCATCGAACGAGACCGTGCCCACCGCCGACAGCTGGCTCGAGAGGCTCGCCCGCTCGACCTTGCCGAGCCGCACCCCGAAGTTCTGAGTAGTCGCTGGACTTACCTTCACCTGACTACCGCCAGAGGCATCTTCGTAAACGGGCACGAGCTGCATGTCCATGAATGGCGATTTACCCGGCTTGTCGAACCTGACGTCGGGCTTCATGGGATCGTGCCAGTACAAAATTTTGCGGCCACCTTCGGTTGCCACGGGCTCAGAACTTTTTGCAGTCCAGCGTGTGATGCCGAAGCCCAGGGCAGCACCGACGACGAGGGTTGCCACGAATGCGATCAACAGTTTGGTGCGATTCATGGCGTGCTCCCGGTGGTGTCGCCACCTGTTTGCATGTAGCGCAGGTAACTCCAGGCAATGCCGCGTTCCACCGTGAGTGCAGCGCGCGAGAGCAGCAGGTCGGTTTCGGAGACGACTGCATTTACGATTGTGCGGGTCTCAGTGTTGCCGGCACGAAAAGCTCCGAGGGCAGCACGCGAGCGTTCGCGTGCCAGTGGCAGCTGCTCCTTTTCGAGGAACTGCAATTGTTCTCCCAGCTGCTGCCAGGAGATCAACACTTGGCTCAGTTCGGCGCCGTGCGCAGCGATTTCGGCGTCACGTTCGGCGCGTGCGCGGCGCAAATCGGCGCTGCGCGCCGAAATGACCGGGCTCTGTCGATTTCCCGGAAAGAGAGGCAAGTCCACGGTGAACTGGAGCATTCCCATGTCGTCATACGCGGGCCCGCGCTTGCCGTAAGTAAATTCCACGCCCCAGCCCGGGCGACGCGCGGCGCGCGCCAAGTCGAGGTCGGCTTCGGCGACGGCGATGCGCGCATCGAACGGTGCAATTTCGGTGTGCAGGTGCGCAAACTGGCGCAGCGCCTCCACAGTGCTCGGCAGCGTGTCCAACGAGGGCAGTGGACCTGGCGTCGCAATCGCTTCGGGGCCTATCCACCGTGCGAGTTCCGCTTCTGACCGTTTCTCATCTCCGCGCAATTGGAGCAAACGACTTTTCAATGCAGCGACGGCCGCTTCGGCTTCTAGCGCATCCGCGGCTGAGCCTCGCCCGGCGCGCAGTGAAGCGCGGGCAGCATCGGCGCCCAGCCGCAGATCACCTTCGATTGCTTCGAGTCTTTGCCGTGCGTCCTTTGCGGATGCGAACCGCAGCCACGCAACGGCCGTCTGTCGCGCGACCTCTGCACGGGTTTCCGTGAGTTCCGCTTGTGCGAGGGTGACTTCGGCGGACGCGCGGCTGCGTTCGCCCTTCCTCTGACTACCCGACGGGAATGACTGCATGAGTCCAATCTTGGTCATGCTCATCATGTCGCTAGTCGTCGAGAAGGCATCGGGTCCGCTGAGCGGAATGTTGTCGACGCCAATCAGCATCGCGGGATCGGGTAGCCGACCTGCGCTGGTCTCCAGCGCCTGCGCGGAATCGAGCGCCGCGCGCTGCGCTTCCATCTGTGGAGCGCGTTCGAGTGCGCGTGCGATCGCAGCGTCAAAGGTGAGCAGTTGCTCATCCGCCATTGCGGCAGAGATGCCTGCAAAGGCGAGCACCAAGAGGTATGAAAGTTTCATGGCCAGAAATCCTGAGCAGAGCGATCGAAGGCCACGACGCACCAAGTGGGCTGCGGACAGCGCAGGCACGCGTGGATAGCGCCGGAGAAATCCGGCGGCTCAGGAGATTTCTAAAGGCGGAGACGACCCGTGATTAGATAGGCCGGAGTTTCGAAGTTGTCAGGTGGCGGACGCCACCGATGTCTTATGGGCTCTGTCGCGATGTTAAGCGGCGGCAGTTCCGATGCAGCGGTGACGATAGCCGCTTGGTCGGAGGCGAGCGAAAAGACCTTGCGGGTCTGCTCAGAGACGGCGCTGGAGCTCGCAACCGACGAGGGCGCAGGCAAGCAGTGATCCGGTGAAGTGCTGGGGCCCGGCGCCTTTTCCGGGCATTCGCCACAGGGCGGTTTTCCAGCAGGGCAGCAGTCCTTATGATGGTTTGCCGCAGCGCATGTGAGCGCCGGCGCCGCGATGCTGAACAGCGCGAACCAGATGACCAGCAGGCTTGTGAGGCGGCGAGAACTCAATTCGAGCTCCGGATATCCAGCCTTAAGGGACAGTGCGATCGGGCCGGATGTTCAACGATTTTGAGAATTGAGGTCAATGGCGGTGGACGAGTTCGCAAAGTTTCAGTTGATCGCAATGCCGCACTCACTTGCAGTACCGCCAAATACGGCAAGGAGGCCCTCGAATAGTCAGGGGCTGAGAGTCGCGATATCAAAACCACGCACGCAACCCTAAAACGACGCTGATGTCATCAGCTTCATCACCTGATGCGCGTGCAAGGTCCGCCGTTCGGCCAAACCGCTTCTCGAAGTTGACGCCGATGTATGGCGAAAACTCACGACGAATGTCATAGCGGAGTCGCAAGCCGATTTCGGCCTGTGAGAATCCCGAGCCGATATTGGATTCGGGCACGTCCTGCGCAGCGAGTGTGAGTTCGAGCCACGGCTGCAGAATGAGTCGCTGCGTGAACTGGAAATCATAGCTGCCTTCGAATCGCGCGAAGGTATCGCCGTGCTCTGACACGAACAGTGCGCCTTCGACGTCGAACCAGTACGGCAGCAAGGTTTCGACTCCGACTGTCGCGTATGCAACCCCGTTCGGCTCGAAGTCGTAGCGGACGCCGGCCTGGACGTCGGTGTATCGGCCAATCGCTCTCGAATACAGACCCTGCACCTCACCAGACTCCACGTCGCCTCCCGGGGCCTCGCCCTCTGTTCTGAAGACGAATCGATTGAGGTCTCCGCCGTATCGACCCTCGATGTTCCACCGATAACCTTCCTCTCCCGAACTCGTCGTGGCCTCGAGGATATTGGCCATCACTTTCGAAATGAGTCCGCCTCCGTGCTCACTATTCAAGATATCGCGTGCGCGCGACATTGAAGATGGTGGATAGAACTGGTCGGAGACGTTGTCCTTGATCACCGGCGGCGGTGGAGCATCGCCCACGGGAAGTGACTCCCCGCTGGCTGTCTGCGCAGGGATGTCATCACCCGCCATCGGCATTGCATGCCCCGCATGTGGATCTTTGTTAGGAGCCGGCACCTGATGGCCGGCATGCGGATCGGGAGTGATCGGCGTGGCGGCAGTCGGCGCTGGCGGCGTCCCTGCATGGTCGACGTGCGGATCGGTCGATGCGGGGGCGGGCGTCGACTGAGTCGGCGGTGGGGGCGGTGAGTGCTTGTGCGCGGCGTGCTGATCATGGGCAAATGCAGCCATACAAAGCGCGCCGGGCAGAAGAGCGAGGAGTGCAGCTTTTCTCATGACACACCTCCTTCCGATTTCCGGACTTTGAAGACCTGAAACATCCCGCCGTGCATGTGGTAGAGCATGTGGCAGTGAAACGCCCAATCTCCTTCTTCGGCGGTGAGATCAAAACTCACCTTGCCGCCGGGGAGGACGTTCACCGTGTGCTTGCGCGGCAAGTAGCCTACCGGTGCGTGCAGCAGCTCGAAGAAGTGCCCGTGCAGATGGATCGGGTGCGTCATCATCGTGTCGTTGACTAGCGTGACTCGCACGCGTTCTCCGGCGCGGAATGAATAGGGCGGCGGACCCTCGCTGAACTTCCATCCGTCAAAGCCCCAGCTGAAACGCTCCATGTTTCCCGTGAGCCGGATTTCGAGCGCGCGAGACGGCGCGCGCGAATCGGGGTTGCGCGTGAGCGCGACGAGGTCTTTGTAGACAAGCACCCGATGACCCACGCTCTCGAGGCCTTGACCTGGCTCGCCGGTGCGATCCATGGGCATGGGAGCGATCATCTGTACGTTCGGGCCCATCTTTATCTGAGGCGCGTTGCGCGGATTCAGCATGCTCATGTCCATGGCCATGTCGGACATGTCGCCCATCACATCGGAACCCCTGGGTCGCGGTGGCGCCATGCCGGGGACCTTAGGTTCGGCGTGTCCCATCTTGGAGTGATCCATCTTGGAATGATCCATGCCGGGCATGTTCGAGTGATCCATTGCGGAGGGGTCTGAAGCCTTCCCGTGACTCGACATGTCCATGCCCATATCCCTCATCGTTGCGCGCGGTCGTTCTCGCAGCGGAGGAACCTCCGCGGTCATGCCTGCTCGCGGCGCAAGCGTCGCGCGTCCCATTCCCGAACGATCGACGGCTTCGGCGACGAGCGTGTAGGCGCGGTCATCCGTCGGACGCACCAGGATGTCGTAGGTCTCGGCGTTACCAATCTGGAACTCATCGACTTCAACGGGCCGCACGTTCTGTCCGTCGGCCGCGACCACGGTGAGCTTCAGCCCGGGAATGCGGATGTTGAAGATCATCTGCGCCGCGGCATTGATAAACCGCAGACGCACGCGCTCGCCAGGATTGAACAGCGCTGTCCAGTTGTCTTTCGGGCCGTGACCATTCACGAGGAAAGTCATCACGGCACCCGTGACATCCGAAATGTCGGTGGGGTCCATGAGCATCTTGGCCCACTCGGCGCGCTCGGCGAGAGTTTGATCTTCCCCGGCCTGCAAGCCGGCGATGGTCTGGCGCTGGTAGTTGAACACGCCGCCTTGCTGCTTCAGGCGCTTGAAGATCAGGTGCGGATGCATGTCGCTGTGATCAGCCAACACGATGACGTGTTCGCGGTCCGATTCGACCGGATCAGCCTGCGCTGGCTCGATCACGATGGGCGCGTAGTGTCCTTCTGCCTCCTGCAACCCCGAGTGACTGTGGTACCAGTACGTTCCCGACTGGGCGATGGGGAATTCATACACGAACGTCTCTCCGGGTCCGATGCCCGGAAAGCTGACACCCGGCACGCCATCCATCACCGGAGGCACGAGAAGCCCGTGCCAGTGAATGGAAGTGTCCACGTCGAGCTTGTTAGTGACGGAGATCTTGACCCGCTGGCCTTCCTTGAGGCGCAGCAGCGGGCCAGGAACAGTTCCATTGATCGTGACGGCATGACCCTCCTTGCCATCGAGGGTGATCGGCGTGTGCGCGATGACCAGCTTGATCTCGTCGCCCGAGAGCGTGGGCATCTGTGCGGGCATGCCCGCGGCGATGCTGCGCGCCCACGGCGGGAGCAACGCGCCGATCGTGGCGCCCCCGCCGAGCACGAGTGCTCGCTTGAGCAGCTTGCGGCGGTTCAGGTTGATGACGTGAGGATGGTTCATGGCAGTAAATTCCTTTGTCTATTTCGCTTTCCGGCTCGACCAATGGACATGCGACACGCGCCAGCCTTGTGAGGTGCGCTTGAGGACCATCGTCTCGGTCGTGACGAGATCGACAGGCTGTGCACCACCGGATTTGAGTGATGACTCCGTTGCCACGAAGGCGAGGTCGCCCGAGACGTCACCGGTGCGCGAGAGCGAGCTCAGCTTTGCGGTCTTCATGAAGGCCGCGTCTTCCTTGAGGTGATGCGAGGCGTACTCCGCGCGAGACTTCTCCGCGCCACCACTTTCAAATATCAGCACCGCCGGGTCGAGGAGCTCGGCAGCGGCCGCGGTGTTTCCCTTCGCCAGGAGTTGCTGAAACCGATCGACAACCGCCACCGCATCAGCCGCACCAGCGGGGAGGGAAGTGGTCCCCGTTTTCGATGCATGGACGTGCGAATCGTTGGCGGGCACGCCGCTTTTGCCCGCGTCTGCGGCGTCGTGGTCATGGTCATGATCGGCATCCTGACCGTCCGCATGGTCATGATGATGTTCTCCTGCCTCTTCTCCTTGAGCTTTGTCGTGCTCTTCCATTTCATCGTGGTTGTGGTGGCCTTCACTCGACTCCGAAAGTTCGCGGTACTGCTCGGGTGACAACGACGGAAGCTTCTGGAGGAATGCCACCATCGACCAGATCCGTTCGTCGTCATGGGTCAAGCCCCAAGCCGGCATGCCCGTCATCTTGAGACCGTGTTTGACGATCCAGAATTGCTCTGCTGCGGGTCGAGGCGCGCCTTGTTCCGAAAGATTCGGCGGCATTGGATAGAGACCCTTGCGCATCTCTGTGTCCTTCATGCCCGGGGCAAGGTGGCAACCCGTGCACATTTCGGCGTATTCGCCGGCGCCGCTCGCGATCAGCTTTGCATCTGCAAGGTTTTCGGGAACGACGACATCGCGCGCCTGCCGAGTGACATTTCGGTCGCGCATGGTCTCGATGATTCGAGCCGTCATCCCCCAGTGATGATCGTCTCCCGCCATGTTGAATGCGCCGCCGTAGCAAACCGTCAGGGCAATAACCACCAGCACGGCGAGCGTGATAAGAACCGTTCGTAACGTTTTCATTGAATACCTCGTGGCAGGATTCCTGCGGCACAGACTCGGCGCACCGGGATTTCCTGCGAAATATGGATACCGCAGCGGCAGGACACTCCCGCGCGCGTGCGAGCTGCTGCCTTTCAGCAGCTAGACGAGGCGATCAGGTAATGGGTGGTCGAAGAGGATCTTCGACGGTGTGCGCGAGTACAGCCCGAACGGGTTCGGACGTCGCGAAATCAGGCGCCATGGTGTTGGCTGGAAGCGCCAGAACAACAATTACTGCTGCGTGGAGGCAACCACAGCTGCAGGCGCCACTCTTGCAACAGGCCAAATGACCACTCGCAGGAGAAGTATCCGGCTTAGACGCGCCGGCATTCATGTGGCCTTTACAGTGCTCCATGCCAGACGTCGCCGAATGCGGCACATGGTCCATGCTGATCATGTGCGCGCTGACGATCGGCGCGCCCACCACATTGAGCGCGACTGCGAGTAGCGAGAGGAAGAGTGTGACCTTGCGTCTTGCCATTCAGGTGAGCTCTGCGATGAGCAAAGCGTGCGCGGCGGCAACGAGAAGGTCAAGTTGAGGATTGCGATTCACGAGTTCAGCTTACGTATGAGTGCTTTCATCTGATCAATTTCCGACTGCTGGCTCTTGATGATCTCGGCGCAAAGCTTAAGGATTTCCGGATCAGAGACTTTCGCCTTCTCGCACATCAGGATGGCGCCAGCGTGATGTGGGACCATCGATTTCAGGAATTGTTCATTTCCGACCCCCGCCTGGGTGCGAATCGCGAACCAGAACGCAAGGGTCAAGAGTGCGCTGACCGAGACGATCGCCACGTTCGCGCGCTTGTTGGGGTACATCATTCCCATGAGCGCGAGCTCGATGATGACCATAGGCGCCGCCATGAGTCCTGCCATGTAGAACTGGTTGACGTTCGGCAATACGTTTTCGAACGCGTTAACCATGGCGTACATGAGTACGTACATCGCCGCGAACGACACCAACGCCATCAACGCGAGGCGTCGATAGTGATGTTGGTGGTTCGCGTGCGCGCCGTGTTCAGTGTGGCTTTCGCTGTGTGCGGCGTGCGACCGTTGGTGAGCGTGTTCCATGGCAGACTCCGGGATGTTAGGACTGGCGCGCCTGACGGCGCGCCTCGAGCCAATCAGTGATGTTCCGCCTGCCACTTCTTCAATTCGCGAATATCCTTTTCGCTGGCTGCGATAATTTCCCGAGCCTTCTTTTGCACGGCGGGGTCATCGCCGTGATTCAGGACGGACTTGGACATTTCGATCGCCTGTTCGTGATGCGCAATCATCATGCTGGCGAAATCCTTATCCGTGTCGCCGGACATCTTCATGTCATGCATCTTCTCCATGCCGCTCATCATTGATTGATGCAGCTCCTGGGAGCCGCTATCGCCTTTCGCGTTGTCAGCCGCGAACGCCGACATCGACAGTGCGCCCGCCATTGCGATGGCTAAAACCAGTTTCTTGCTCATAACCGCTCCTTAACGTTTTGATAACCGCCTTAGCTTTAGGCCGAGCTACCTGGCGCGCTATCGGTCATTGGCTCGGTTTAGATAGGAATCTTGGTAAGAGCGGTCTGACACCGGCGGCGCGCTATTTGGCGCGGAGCCGCAGCGCGTTGCTGATCACGGAGACGGAGGAAAGGCTCATCGCAATCGCCGCCAAGAGCGGAGAAAGCAGCAGTCCGAGCGCCGGATAGAGCAATCCAGCCGCGACGGGGATGCCAAGCGCGTTGTAGCCAAAAGCGAATCCGAGGTTCTGGCGAATGTTCCGGACGGTTGCGCGACTCAGTTGCCTTGCACGCACGATGCCGTTGAGGTCACCTTTGACGAGCGTGACCTGCGCGCTTTCCATGGCGATGTCAGTTCCGGTACCCATGGCGATGCCAATGTCAGCGCGAGCCAGCGCAGGGGCATCGTTGATGCCGTCTCCTGCCATCGCAACTCGACGTCCTTCGCTCTGTAGCCGTTCGACAATCCGAGCCTTGTCTGCGGGTTGAACCTCGGCGATGACTTCATCGATACCCAGCGTCTTTGCAACCGATTCCGCAGTGCCGCGTGCGTCACCCGTGAGCATGACGATGCGCAGGCCATCGGCGCGCAGCGCTTCCAGCGCCTTCGGCGTCGAATCCTTGATGGAATCGCCCACGGCAATCGCGGCTGCAAGAGTTCCATCAATAGCCAGGAACATCACCGTACGACCAGTTGATCGCAAGGCATCGACTTCCTTGCGCAAAGTGTCGACCGACGCTCCAACGTCTTCCATCAGCGCCGCATTGCCGAGCGCGACGGAATGAGTGCCGTAGCGGCCACGAACGCCACGTCCAGTGACCGACTGAAAGTCGGTGACTCCAACGGTGGCGACACCGCGGGCTGATGCTCCCTCGACGATGGCGCGCGCCAATGGGTGCTCGCTGGACTTCTCCAGTGCTGCGGCGATGCCGAGCAGTTCGTCCTCGTTGCGCGAACCGGACGCGATCACTTTGTGAAGGGTAGGGTGGCCGACCGTCAGCGTTCCGGTCTTGTCGACGACCAGCGTATCGATTTCGCGAAGGGACTCGATCGCCTGTGCATCACGGAACAACACGCCCATCTGCGCGCCGCGTCCGCTCGCCACCATGATCGAGATCGGCGTCGCTAATCCCAACGCACAGGGACAGGCGATGATTAGCACCGCCACAGCGTTGACGATGGCGTATGCAAGCCGCGGCTCAGGCCCAACGAACCACCAGGCCAGGAATGTGAAGATCGCAATGCCAATCACCGCCGGCACGAACCACGCCGACACCTGGTCGGCGAGTCGCTGCAGTGGCGCGCGGCTGCGCTGCGCCTGCGCGACGAGGTTAACGATTTGCGAGAGGAGGCTATCGGCGCCCACTTTTTCGGCGATCAGCACGACCGAACCCGTCTGATTAATCGTAGCGCCGACGACGCGATCGCCAGGACCTTTGTCCACGGGCAGGGGTTCTCCCGTGATCATGGACTCGTCCAGCGTCGTGCGGCCTTCCTGGATACGGCCGTCCACCGGCACCTTTTCGCCGGGACGTACTCGTACGCGGTCACCCACCTGGATCTGATCGAGCGAAACGTCCTCATCGCTTCCATCTGCTCGAATGCGACGCGCAGTCTTCGGCGCGAGGCCCAGCAGCTGTCGGATCGCCGCACTGGTTTTTCCTCGGGCGTTCAGCTCTAGCCACTCACCTAACAGCACGAGTGCGATGATCACCGCGGCGACTTCATAGTAGACGCCCACCATGCCGTGCGCGTCGCGCATCTGAGGAGGGAAGGACGCGGGTGCAAAGCTGGCAAACAGACTGAAAGCGTAGGCGACCAGGACACCCAGGCCGATAAGCGTGTACATGTTAGGCGAGCGACTGAGAACGCCTTTCCAGCCACGTTGGTAGTAGTCGACGCCCGCCCAGAACACGACAGGCGCACTCAAAGCAAGTTCGAGGTAGCGCAGCAAGCGTGCCGCCGAATCCGAGAGGTGCAGATCCAGCAGGTGCGGCACCATGGCGATTGCCACCAGGGGCAAACTCAACGCGGCCGAGATCCAGAACTTCCGCTTCACAGCATCGAGCGTGGAGTCGTCTTCCTCGTCGGTCGGCATCAGAGGCTCGAGCGCCATGCCGCAGATCGGACAGGAGCCGGGACCTACCTGGCGGATTTCCGGATGCATCGGGCAAGTGTAGATAGTCCCTTCAGCAACTTCGCGTGCAGGCTTGTGACCGCCGCCATGATGATCATGTGAAGCATGGTGCTTCTGGTCGCCCGCGGTCGCGTAGCGATTCGGGTCAGCAATGAACTTCTTGCGGCAACCGTCGGAGCAAAAGTAGAAATCGCGGCCGTCGTGTTGCGCTCGATGCGCGGTGGTCTTGGACACCTGCATCCCGCAGACGACATCGATTACCTTGTCGGCGCCAGGCTGTCCATGATCGTGATGCGCGTGGGCGGCGCCTGGGTGCGACTGCGAGTGTGAGGCGCAGCAACTCCCGGCCTTCGCGTGCTGATGCTCGTGATTCATTTCAGGTCTTCCTCGCCAAGTGCTTTCAAGATGGGACAGTCGGCCGCGCGGCCGTGACCGGGGCAAGTCGCTACTAGTGTCGCGAGGCCATCCCTGACTCGCGTTAAGGCAGTCAACCGTTGTTCCACTTCATCGAGCTTCTTCTGGGCTGCGCGTTTCACCTTGCCCACATCGCGCTGCTTCGACAGTCCGAGGAGTTCACGAATGTCTTTCAGAGTGAACCCGAGTTCCTGGGCGCGACGGATGAACAGCAATCGCGACACTTGATCTTCGCCGTAACGGCGGTAACCAGAGGGAAGCCGGGCCTCCGGCGGCAGCAAGCCGCTCTTCTCGTAATACCGCACCGTGTCGATGCTGACGCCCGCGCGTTTGGCGAGACTTCCGATGCCGATTGAGTTCATGCCGAAGGCTCCATGGGGCGAAGCCTAAAGTATGGACCGTACTCCAGAGTCAAGGGCCGGACATTCAGAACACTACGTACAGGCGAAGGGCGGGCCCGGATTGAACTGCGGGATAGCGACCTCAAAATAGCTCGCGCCATTTGTCGCACAGCGGGAGCGTGAGATGAGTCAGGAACGCACTTGCAACAGAAATCGGCTACTTCGATGGACGATCTGGACGGCGGGCGCCGTGGCGCTCGCGTACCTGATCGTCGAACATCGGCCGCATCTGCTCGGCTGGATCCCTTACCTCGTCATCCTGACGTGTCCGCTGATGCATCTATTCATGCATCGCCGGCACGGTGGTCACGGTGATCACCGTGGGCATGATTACGGACGCGATACGCGCGACCAGTCATCGCACAGGCACTAAGGTCCTGGAGCAGTCTGGATCGTCAGGCAGCCTTGGCTGAGGTTGTTGGGCTTGCCGAGAAGTGAGCGCGAGCGTCATCGATCATTCGAGTGACACACCACCTCGCATACGTGCCCGCGAGCGCTATTCCGAGCAGGCGAGAAATGATGCCCGTCGGCAGGTCGTAGTCGATGAATATGCGCGCCGCGGTCCCATCGCTCGCAGGCAGTAGTTCGAAACCCAGTTTGTAGTAGCCGATGACCAGAAGTCGAGGCGCGCCGACTGTCTCCCATACCTTGCGCTGGGGCGGCGTCCGCTCGGTGATGACTTCTTCGACTAACAGTCTGATTCCGAATGCTCGGCCTGACAGCGCAAGCTTCGAGCCGACTGCACGCCCTTGCTCCGCATCCGCGTCGAGCACCATCCGACCGCCACCCATCGACCAGGATGACTTGCTCATGTGCGAGACCATGCGCAAGTGGTCGTCCAGGAACTCGAACACTTTCGGTGAGGTGCGGCAATGTGGCTTCGTGCTTCGAAGTGCCGGAGTGACAGTTTGATTCCCCCAATCTGATCGATGGGTCCAGTCTATGGCCGGCACAAACCATCGCAATGGGATCCGCTCGGGGCAACCATGGCGATCGCGGGTATCGCCATCATCGTGCCGGGGCCAAGATTGGGCTGAGTCTTCACCTTCCGCGCTCGACGATTGCCGAGTTATTCGTAGGTGTCTGGCTACTCATACGTGTGTCATTTCGCGGTTTGCGAACCGAATAGGTCTATACCCTCGCTCATCGACGATGACTTCGGCATACTCCCCGGCGTGATCCGCTCGACCCGCAATCATTTGCTGTGTTGCCTGTTCGCCATGATGTTCGTCATGGTGCGGACCGCGGACGCGCATGCGCACTTGTGCTTTGACGGCAAGGAGCCGCCGACCAGCATCCACGTGTCGGATGGCGAGGTTCATCCTTGCGAAACGGATGCAAGCAAAGATCACAAGGGCGACAAGGACGTACAGCTTTCTCCGGATCTTCTCGCAAAAAATCCTCAGCCCAGCGACGTCTGGGTTCCTTACGTCTTTGCCTTCGTTTTTCAGTTCAGCGCGCAGCCTTACAGTGAGCCGATTCTCGGCCCTGCGCAGACGGACAGCGTTCGTCCGCCGCTTTTCCGCGTCCCGCCGCTGCGCGGGCCTCCCGTCTAGTCCTCCAAGACCGAACGTCACTCGTGACTGATGCGCACCTGCCTTTTCGGCATGCGCGCTGGAGGATTTCATGGATATTCGACCCACACGCGCTTCATGCGCGTACGTGGCCGTATGCCTCGGCATGTTCGCGACGAACCTGCTGGCGGCAGAGGACAAAGAACCGCGCGGCGCGATCACACTCGCGCAGGCGCTGGATGCAGCGCTCGCCATCAACCCGGAGTTGGCAGCCAGTCGCTATGAACTAACTGCCGCACAGGCGCGTACCGTTCAGGCCGGCAAACGACTCAACCCAGAGCTTTCGCTCGAGCTCGAGAACTTTGCTGGCAATGGTGCGAATCAAGGGACCGATTCCCTCGAGACGACACTTTCGTTCAGCCAGGTCGTGGAGCTCGGCGGGAAGCGGGACTTGCGTCTCTCGATCGCGGAGGCAGACAGCGAGGCTGCAGTTTTCGAAGTCAGGGCGCGCCAGCTGGATCTACTGGCGGAGGTCACCCGCAAATATATCGACGTCGTCGCGGCCCAGGAGCGGTCACGATATGCGGACGAGAATCTGGGCCTGGCACAGAAGACACTCGACGCCATCACCGCGCGTGTGAAGGCGGCGCGTTCGCCGGTGGCAGAAGAAAGCCGAGCGCGAATCGCGTTGACGCGTGCGCAGATAGAGCGACAGCAGGCCACGCTGGAGCTGGAGACGGCGCGCAGCGCACTCGCACTCAGTTGGGGGAAGCCCGAACCGCAATTCGCATCCGCGAGCGCCGACCTCTTTGCGTTTGCATCGGTTGCACCCTTCGAACAACTCGCGGGAAAGATCGAGCGCACTCCGGACATCCTGCGCTTTGCGAGCGAAGCTCGGATGCGCGATGCCGAATTGAGTCTTGCGCGCGCGCAGACACGGCCGAACGTGGCGTTCAGTCTCGGTGTACGCAATTTCCGGGAGACAGGTGACAACGCACTGGTGGCCGGGTTCTCGCTGCCGCTGGCATTGCGCGACCGAAACCAGGGAAACATCGGGCAAGCGCGTGCGCGTCGCGCGCAGCTGGATGTCCAGCGGCAGGCGAGCATGACCCGAACGCTAGGAGCTTTGTACGCGTTGTATCGCGAAGCAGCGGCAGCCCGGGAAAGGGCGCTGGCACTGCGCGACCAGGCGATTCCACAGGCGCGCGATGCGCTGACGCAGACCCAGTATGGCTACGAGCGCGGAAGGTTTTCGTATCTCGAGCTGCTGACGTCTCAGCAGGAGCTGCTGGAGCTCAACGAAGCCGCAGTGGATGCCGCCGCGGACCATCACCGCCTGATCGCCGAAGTCGAACGACTCACCAGCGAACCTCTCACTACTCAAGATCTCGAGGCACCACTGCCATGAGCACGAATACGAATGAACAACGCCGGCTGCCGAGCTGGCTGATCGCCGTCACCGCCGCCGGACTCACCATGATGCTGAGTGCCTGTGGCTCGAAGTCTGACAATCCAACTGCGGCCGAGTCTGCACATGCTGAAGAGGGCGAAGCTCACGGCGAAGAGCACGGCGCGATAGAGCTCACCCAGGAGCAGATTGATCGCGCAGGTATCCGCCTGGCCGAAGCCGGGCCCGCCGAGCTGCGCGAACATTTATCGCTTTATGGTGTGATCACACCGAACGCCGAACGCGTGCTCGAGGTAGCTGCGCGCTTTCCGGGCGTAATTCATAGCGTCAGGAAACGCGTCGGTGATTCCGTGCGCCGTGGTGAAACGCTCGCGACCGTCGAAAGCAATGAAAGTCTCCAGACCTATGCCGTTGCGGCGCCGATCGACGGCGTCGTCACGCATCGCAATGCAAATGAAGGCGGGCAGGCGAGTGATGGCGCGCTCTTCACCGTGGCGGACCTGTCGACAGTGTGGGTCGAGCTCTCGGTATTTCCTCGCGACGTCGCCAAGGTGAAGGTCGGACAGGTCGTGCGCGTGAAGAGCACGGACACCGGCTTGTCCGCGGAAGGCAAGGTGGTCTATGTGGCGCCATTTGGCAGCAGTGCCAGCCAGACGCTCACCGCACGCGTGCAGCTTCCGAACCACGACCAGAAATGGCCGCCGGGTCTCTACGTGAATGCGGAGGTCGTGCTCTCTCGCACGACCATCCCTCTGACCGTTCAGAGCCAAGCGCTTCAAACGCTCGAGGGCCGGAACGTCATTTTCGTGAAGGGGGAGAAGGGTTTCGAGGCGCGCGATGTTTCGATGGGGCGGACCGACGGCGAGATCATCGAGATCCTCGCTGGTATCAATGCCGGCGAATCGTACGCGACTCACAACAGTTTCATCCTGAAGGCTGAGCTCCGTAAGGGCGAAGCTGCTCACGAAGACTGAGGGCGCAAACATGGTTGACGCACTCATTCGTACTGCCATCGCTCGACGCTGGGTGATCATTTTCCTGATCGCCGTCGTCGCCGCGGCCGGTGTGTGGAACTACCGGCGACTGCCTATCGATGCAGTCCCTGACATCACCAACGTCCAGGTCCAGATCAACACTCAGACAGAAGGATATTCGCCACTCGAAGTCGAGCAACGCATCACATATCTGGTCGAAACCGCAATCGCGGGCATTCCGCATCTCGAGTACACGCGATCACTGTCGCGCTATGGCCTGTCTCAGGTCACTGTGGTTTTCGACGAAGGTACCGACGTGTATTTCGCTCGCAACCTGGTGAACGAACGCCTTCAGCAGGCGAAGAGCCAGTTACCTGCAGGCGTCGAGCCCGAGATGGGTCCAATAGCGACGGGCCTGGGCGAAATTTTCCTGTACACCGTGCATGCCGACGAAAAGGCGCGCCAGCCTAACGGGCAGCCGTACGACGCCACGTCGCTGCGCACGCTGCAGGATTGGGTGATTCGTCCTCAGCTTCGGCAGGTCCGCGGTGTCACCGAGGTCAACACGATCGGCGGCTACGAGAAGCAGTATCACGTGACCCCGGATCCGGCGCGCCTGTTGGCGTACGGGCTTTCGTTCGACGATATCGTGTCGGCACTGGAGAAGAACAACGCCAATATCGGCGCCGGGTACATCGAGCGGAATGGTGAGCAGTACCTGATCCGCTCGCCGGGCCAGGTGTTCGACATCGAGTCGATTCAGCGAATTATCGTCGCGCATCGTGAGGGCGTACCGGTCACGGTTCGCGACGTGGCAGATGTCGCGATCGGCAAACAGCTTCGAACCGGTGCCGCTACGCGCGACGGCGAAGAAGCCGTGCTCGGCACCGCCGTGATGTTGGTGGGCGAGAACAGCCGCGTCGTCTCGAAGGCCGTGAGCGCCAAGCTCACCGAGATCAACAAGTCGCTTCCGACCGGCATCACTGCGGAACCGGTCTATGACCGCACGGTGCTGGTGGAAAAGACCATTGGAACCGTACAGAAGAACTTGCTCGAAGGCGCGATCCTGGTTGTTATCGTGCTGCTCGTCATGCTGGGCAACGTGCGCGCGGCGATCCTCACCGCGCTCGTGATCCCGCTGTCCATGCTGATGCTCGTGACAGGCATGGTGCAGACGAAGGTCAGCGCCAATCTGATGTCGCTCGGGGCGCTCGACTTCGGACTGATCGTCGATGGCGCTGTGATCATCGTCGAGAACTGCATCTTGCGGCTCGCTCACGATCAGCATCACAAAGGTCGACTTCTGCACCTGGAAGAGCGACTGCACGCCGTCTACATGGCGACACGCGAAGTGTTCACGCCATCGCTCGTCAGTGTGCTGGTGGTGATCCTGGTGAACCTGCCGCTCCTCGCGTTGACAGGCGTGGAAGGAAAAATGTTTCAGCCGATGGCACTGGCCGTGATCCTGGCGCTGTTGTCGGCACTGGTGCTGTCGCTCACGTTCGTTCCGGCAGCCTTGGCGCTGTTCATGAGCGGCAAGGTGGCTGAGACAGAAAACGTCGTGGTCCGCGGCGCCAAGCGACTCTATGAGCCCGTGCTCGGTTTCGCGATGCGGATGCGCGTGCCCATTCTCGCCGGCGCTGTGGCGCTCGTCCTGCTGTGCGGATGGATAGCGTCGCGAATGGGTTCGGAATTCATTCCGAGCCTCGATGAAGGAGATCTCGCCGTGCAGGCGCTTCGCATACCGGGTACGAGCCTTTCGCAGTCGCTCGAGATGCAGTTCCAGCTCGAGAAGGCGATCAAGGAGATGCCCGAGGTCAAGACTTACTTCTCGCGGGTCGGCACTGCGGAGGTGGCGACAGATCCCATGCCGCCGAGCATTTCCGACGGCTACGTCATGTTGAAGGATCACAAGGATTGGCCAGATCCGAACAAGACGAAGGCCGAGCTGGTGCGGGAAATCGAAGAGAGGCTCGAAGCACTGCCAGGCAATGCGTTCGAGATCAGCCAGCCCATCCAGCTGCGGTTCAATGAACTCATCTCCGGCGTCCGGTCGGATCTCGGCATCAAGGTCTACGGCGACGATCTCGATCAGTTGCTGAAGACCGGCAATCAGATCGCCAGCATGCTGAGCTCCATTGCAGGTGCGGACGGCGTGAAGGTGGAGCAGGTGGCCGGTTTGCCCGTGCTTTCGGTCGAGCCGAATCGCGATGCGCTGTATCGGTATGGCCTGAACGTGGCCGATGTGCAGGACGTTCTCGCCGCGGCGACGGGTGGCGAGGAAGCGGGTCAGCTTTTCGAAGGTGACCAGCGATTCGCGCTCGTGGTGCGGCTGCCCGAGGATCTCCGTACCGACCTCACTTCGCTCGAGCGGCTGCCGGTGTTGCTGCCGGAGCGGGATGGAAAGCGTGGCCATGTCCCGCTCGGTGAAGTGGCGAAGCTGAAGCTGGCGCCGGGTCCTAACCAGATCAGCCGAGAGAACGGGAAGCGACGCCTCGTCGTGTCCGCGAACGTTCGGGACCGGGATCTGGGCGGGTTCGTAGCGGAAGCGCGAGGCAAGATCGACGCCAATCTAAAAATGCCGCCTGGCTATTGGCTCGAGTACGGCGGGACTTTCGAACAGCTCAAGTCAGCATCGGATCGGCTTACGGTCCTGGTGCCGATCACGCTGCTGATGATCTTCGCGTTGCTGCTGATGACGTTTGGATCGGCGAAAGACGCGGCGCTGGTATTCAGCGGTGTGCCGCTGGCGCTGACGGGCGGTGTGATCTCGCTCTGGCTGCGCGGAATACCGCTGTCGATCACGGCGGTCGTCGGGTTCATAACGCTATCCGGTGTGGCGGTGCTCACCGGTGTCGTCATGGTCGCGGCCTTCCGCGATCGCCTCGCCAATGGCTCGCGCATCGATGACGCCATTCGCGAAGGCGCCATGCTGAGGTTGCGTCCCATACTCATGGTGGCGCTGGTCGCAGCGCTGGGATTCCTGCCGATGGCGTTGAACACTGGAACGGGCGCAGAGGTGCAGCGCCCGCTGGCCACTGTAGTGATCGGCGGAATCATCTCCTCTACGCTGCTCACGCTGCTCGTACTCCCCGGCCTCTATCGCATGGCGTACCGACGCCAAGAGGAACCCGCCGAGGAAGTGCCGCCAGCTTTGGAAACGCCGACGTGAGCGCTCACGACGGTGAAGTCGAAGCGTTCGACGGCAAGTGGTGGCAGTTTCCGCCGTTGAGGAATGCGCTGCTCGCTGGCGTGGTGGCCGGCCTGACATTCGCGTCCGAGCTCTGGCTGCCGTTGCCGCGGCCTGCGTCGATCTCGCTCTACGTGTTCGCCATCTTGCTCGGTGGGTTGCACTGGATGCGCGAAGGGCTGGAGGGATTGCTTCGCAAGCGAATCATCGGGATCGAGATCCTGATGCTGGGAGCGACAACGGGCGCTGTGCTTCTCGGAATGTGGAATGAGGCGGCTGCGCTGGTCGTGCTGTATGGCGCCGCCGAAGGTCTCGAGGAGTTCACCTACGCCCGCACTCGCTCATCAATACGCGGGTTGCTCGATCTCGCGCCGAAAGAGGCACGGATCCTGACCGAGGCTGGCGAGAAGAAAATTCCGGCGACCGAGCTGAAGGTCGGCGACCGCTTCTTGGTTCGACCCGGCGAAGGAATCGTGACGGACGGAGTCGTGGTTGATGGACGGTCTGGTGTGAATGAGGCCGCGGTGACGGGCGAGTCTGTACCCGTCGATAAAGTGCCTGGCGCCAAGGTTTTCGCCGGCTCGATAAATACAGAAGGGGCGCTCACCATCGAAGCATCCGTGGCGTTCGCGGACAACACGCTCTCGAAAATCATCCACCTGGTCGAAGAGGCGCAGGAGGAAAAGGGCAGAGCGCAGCAATGGATCGAGCGATTCGGTCGCCGCTACAGTCCTGCAGTATTGGCATCAGCGATTCTCCTGATTCTGGTTCCCTGGGCAATTGGCCTCGACGTTCATGAGTGGGCAAGCCGGGCGATCGTGTTGCTGGTGGCTGCGGCACCGTGCGCCCTCATCATGTCGATGCCTATGGCGATGGCGTCAGGGATCGGAGCCGCCGGGAAGCGCGGGATTCTGATCAAGGGTGGAGCTCACCTTGAGCATCTCGGCGTCATCAAGACGGTGGCTTTCGACAAGACCGGAACGTTGACTCTGGGCAGACCCGCGGTGACCGACATTTATCCCGTTGGGGTGCAGGAGGATGCACTCCTGGCGGCAGCGGCATCTGTTGAGCACTTCTCACAGCACCCGCTTGCACAGGCAATTGTTGCCGCGGCAAGAGAGAAAGGTCTTCCACAACGCGAAGCCAGCGATTTCGTGTCGATCACTGGCGGCGGCGCTCGAGCCACGGTCGATGGCGAAAGTTGGGTCATAGGCAGTCCTGCGCTTGCGCAGGAACTTCAGATCCCGCTCGGAGACCTCGCGTCCCGAATCTCGAAGCTCCAAGCCGAAGGCAAGACGGTCGTGTTCGTCGCAACCGGAAGCAGGGTCGCTGGTTTGATCGCCATGCAGGACCAGATCCGATCTGAGGCGCAAAAAGTCATCGAACAACTTCACCTCATGGGAATTCGTACCGTCATGTTGACGGGCGACAACCAGGTGACCGGCGAAGCCGTAGCGCGACGAGTGGGAGTGGACTACGTGCGTGCGGGGCTCAAACCTGACGGCAAGGTCGCCGCGATCAAGGAGCTCGAGAAGGACGGCCCTGTGCTGATGGTGGGCGATGGGGTGAACGACGCGCCCGCGCTGGCCGCAGCCACCTGTGGTGTGGCGATGGGCGCGGTGGGCACGGATGCTGCCATCGAGGCAGCCGACATCGCACTCATGGCGGATGACCTCAAGCAGCTGACTGCGGCGCTCGGATTCGGACGGAAGGCGCGCAGAGTGAGCCAGCAGAACATCGTGCTGTCGCTCGGCGTGCTCGCCGCAATGATTCCAATGGCATTGTTCGGCGTCATTGGCGTGGCAGTCACCGTGGTGGTGCACGAGGCTGCCGAACTACTTGCGGTTGCGAATGGACTGCGGGCTTCGAAGCCGATGCGCGTCGTGCGTCCTCCGGGGATCTGAGATCGGCGTCATTGATTACACTGGCAGAGTTCACATGAATAAGACTATTCGCGCTGCAATAAGCGCATTGTTGGTGGCGGCGTTCGCAACTGGCTGCGCCAGCCAACAACCAGGCGGGCATGCTCACGGCCCATCATTCTCGGACGCTGTGCGTCAATGCAGTCCGAAACGAAGCGGCCGTTCGCCGCAGAAAATGCAAAGCATTCCTGATCACGGTCCCGTGGCGGCGTGTTTAAAAGATCACGGATGGAATACGAATGGGACTCGTCTGGAATCGGCTCCCGAAACAAGAGGCGGCGGAGCCCCGTAGATAGCGCTGAGCATCACAGGGTCGCAATACCGGCTGAGAAACCATTCGCGCATGTCTTCAACCTGCAGCTCTTTGTCGGCCGTCGCGAGCCAATCGTCGTTCGGCTCAAAGCCCTTGTCCGTATCCGAGCCAGCCTCAGGCGGGAGCATTGGGCGAACCGTCTAAATGATCATGACTGCTCAAAGCGGGATCCTCCCTTAGTCGTCGTCTCCAGGTCTGCATTCCGCTCGTTCGAGACTTGAGGTTGCCCTAGCAACACAGCAGCGCGCGAGCGCGTGACGGCGCCCGGCTGGAAATACCTCAAGAACGTCGTGGTGCTGCGATGGCCCGTCATCGCCATGGCTTCGCCCATCGGAACATTCTGCCGGCCGGCCTCAGTGACAAATCCAGACCTCAACGAGTGCGCCGAAAATTCGTCTCCCAATCCCGCCAGCGACGCTCGCCGCTTCACGATGAGCCAGATGGCCTGAGGCGAAAGAGGCTCGACCGCTTTGGTTTTCCGGATCCGGCGGAAGATCTTGCCACTCGTGATACCAGAGGCGTCTAGCCATGCTTTCATGGCGTCCGCAGGTGTTCCCACCAGCGGCTTCATCGCGCTTGGATTCTGCTCGCCACCAATCTGGTCGGTCTTTGAGTGCGAGAGACGGTACAGATAGTTCCCGTCGCCCAGAGGTGTGAGGTTCTCGATCGCCGCCGCTGCCACTTCTGAGCGCCGGCGGCCGCCGGATGCGAACGCAAATAGCAGAAGCGCCCGATCGCGTGTTCCGGCGAGCCCGTCGATACAGGTGGCGAGCATGGCTTCCAGCGGTTCGCGGGTGAGGGCAGCCTTAGGCTTCGCCATTTGACCGCGCGTCGAATAGGCGCGCCGCGCGCGCTTCACGAGTTCCTGAACTGAAGGGTCTCGCGTCGGAGTCGCGAGGCCCTTCATTCCGTGGGCCTTCGAGAGCACCGAGAGCCGATGCAGCACCGTGTTCATGGCCGGTGCGCCGAGCTCGCCCTTGAAGCCCCCTTCGACGAGTGCTTCATCGATCGGGCGCGGAAGATCAAGGAGGAGGGCGCCGGCGTCGTCCTGACGCTCGAGGTGATCGACCAGGAACTGCAGAACCACGGGCACAGGCACTGGCAGCGTGAGCTTCTGGCGATACCGGAGCCGAAACCACGCTGCCCAGTACCGGAGTGCGGTCGCGTAGCTGCGCTGGGTATTGGCGGATTCGCCCTCTTTAAGGAGTGCGCGGACTGACGCCGCGGCCTGCGTGTGCAGCGCCTTGGGATCGAGCGCCAACACGGTTGTGCGGGGCACGAGGGCGTTCGGATCCGTTGCGCGGCGAGACCGTTTAGTCATTTCTGTCGTAGAATATGCGTGAAATATCTCTTAAAGACCAGTCGAGTCACGATAAGCATCTCTTATCGTGAGTGAAGCAACCATAGGGTAGGGCATCAAGTGACCAGTGAACGCGAGCAGATGACCCTGATCGATACCGATGCCTTAGCTGAGGGTGCCGTCCTGCGGCGTGCCCCGCGGGTACGAGAGGAAGAGGTCCGGCAGGTTGCGGATACGCTCCTGCTGGACGGCGATCGCCCGACGGTCGACAGAGTGCGTCAGCGCTTAGGGCGCGGATCGCCCAACACCATTGCCCTCTTTCTCGATCGGTGGTGGACGCAGTTAGGTGCTCGTCTGCGTGATCTTCCAGGCCAAGAATTGCCCGGCGTGCCGCCGACGGTCTCCGCAGCGCTCGTGAGTCTCTGGAGCTCAGCCATTGACGAGGCCCGTGGGCTCTTGAAAGACACGCTGGCGGCTCAGGCGGCTGAGATCGAAACCCGCCGCGTGTCGGTCGAAGAGATGGCCTTTGCACTGGAGCGCTCGCAGACGGAATTCGAACGCGAACGCGCGGCGCTTGAGCGCACTGTGTCCGTGGTGCAAAACCAGCTAGACATGGCCAACGAGCGCCATGAGGTGGATCTGGCAGCGGTACGAGATCTTCGCGCCGAAACCGCGCGCCTTCTTGAGCAACGTGAGCAGCTGCAGAAGGAATTATTGGACCTTTCCGCACGTCTCGAAGCGCTGTCGCGCGAACATGAAGAGTCACTGCGCCAAGTACGCGAACGCGCCGAATCATCCGAGAAGCATTGGATCAAGCAGGTCGACGAGGTTCGACAAACCCTTGCCACCGAGCGAAAGCGCGCCGAAACGCTCGACAAGCAGCGTCTCGGCGAAAATGCGCGGCTTGGCGATCAGTTGAAGGCATATCAATCCGAGCGCCAGGAGCTCATGGCATCGCTGGCGAATACGAGCGAGAGCTTCGCTCGCGCACGCGCGGAGCTCTCACGCCTGGAAGAGTCCGCGCGCCTAAATCAGGCGCGCGCCGAGGAAGCCGAACGGCGCCTTGAGGCCCAGGCAGCGCATGGCCTCACCCGTGAGCAATTCGAGGCGCGGCTGAAGGAAGTCTTTGCGAAGGCGTTTGCAAGCCCGGATATGAACGCATTTCGACGTCGGTTATCCCAATCAGATAAGCCGCGTCGGTAAACAGCCCAGAGTTGAATCTGGGATCCCTCTAACTAACCCTAAGAACTCTCAATAGGCGCACCCTTGTCGAGCACAGCGTTATCGCGCACTGTCACTCCAGCTGCAGAAAAGGCCCTCGAGCGCATTGCCGCCGAACTGGATATCCCGCCAAGCCGCTACGAATCGGCGGAGCGCCGATACCACGCAATCGGGAAGTGGCTGAGTCGTCCGGAATCAAAGCTGGCGAAATTCAACCCTGGCGTCTTTCCGCAGGGATCCTTCAGCCTCGGAACAGTGATCCGGCCGCTGAATGAGGATGAGCACTACGATCTCGACCTGGTATTCGAGAGTAACCAGTCCAAGTCTTCAATTTCACAATCGACCCTGAAGACCATCGCCGGCGACGAGCTGCGGGCGTACGCCGAACGCCACGGCATGGACGCGCCGACGAGCGGCCAGTACTGCTGGACAATGAATTACGACGAAGAGGCGCAGTTCAAGGTAGACGTGTTGCCCGCACTACCGGACGCCGAGTCGCAACGCCTGCTCATGGAAGCGCAGGGGATTCGGAACGCGTGGGTTTCGGGAGCGGTGGCCATTACCAACAACCGGCACCCCCGATACGCCGAAATTTGTCAGGACTGGCAGACCAGCAACCCGCGAGGCTTCTCGGACTGGTTTCGCGATCGCATGCGAGTCGTCTTTGAGGCCCGACGCCGGACTCTTGCTCTGCAAGAGGCAGCGGGCGAAATCGAGAAGATCCCGGAGTATCGGGTCAAGACGCCGCTGCAACAGGCGATCCAGATATTAAAAAGAAACCGAGACATCTGGTTCGAGAAACGTCCAGATCTCAGGCCGGCTTCAATTGTCATCACGACGCTTGCTGCACACGCCTATGCAAACCAGAGCACCATTTCCGGTGCCCTGGTTGCGGCGCTTGGGCGAATGGAGGATTTCATTGAAAACCGGGCAGGGATGCCTTGGATCCCGAACCCAACCGATCCGCGCGAAAATTTTGCAGATGCGTGGGCAAAGCGGCCTGAACTCGAGCGGGCCTTCAGGGCGTGGCTACAGAACGCTCGTAATACGTTCTGGGCCGCGCTATCACTCCCTGAAGAGGCTGCGGTCGCCAAGCAGCTGGCTGCGAATGTGGGTGATGCGCTCATCGAGCGCGTCCAGTCGCGAGAGGCAAGACTGTTGCCTCGATTGCCGAGCGCGCTGCGAAGGCTGTTTGCTGCACCTCACAAGCGGGCGCCGGAGTGGCCGGTAGTTCAAAGCGGGCGCGTCCGGATCACTTCGGCCACCGCGGTCAAGCGCGGATTCAGGCCGTTTCGTTTCTTCAGCGATGGCCCAGCGCTACCGAAGAACTGCAGCTTGCGCTTCGAAGCGGACACAAATGTCCCCTGGCCCTACGAGGTTTACTGGCAGGTGGTCAACACCGGTGCCGAAGCGGAAGCCGCTCGGCAGTTGCGCGGCACTTTCGAATCGAGCCTGGTCGAACGCGGCGTGCTCAAACGGCAAGAGACAACCAGCTACTCGGGTGTCCACAGCATTGAATGCTTCGTCGTAAAGAACGGCTACTGCGTCGCCCGCAGTGGCCCCTTCGTTGTGAATATTGAATAGATAGTCGAAGAAAGGTTCAAACAATGACAACCGCCTGGAGAACAGAGCTCGACAGCACACGCCACACCCTATATGTGAAAGCTGAACGTTGGTGGTGGGCAGCATTCGCTCTTGTTGCCATCGGAGTGTCCGCGTCGTTGTTCCTTATTCCCCCGAGCGCCTCTTCTCGAGGAGCATGGATGGCGCTCCTCATGATGGCCAATACTTGCGCACCTGTACTAGCGGCAATGGCGAGGTACAGGTCAGCACAGCTTGCGGGGCGCGGAGACATGTGCCGACGTGCCGCCTTGTACAAAGACTCACTGGGTGAATCGGTGCCTATCGCGGACCGACAGATCCTAGCGCTTTGGCCATCAGGAATTCCGCTCGAGAAGGTTACAACGAGCGAGCCCTATTTCGCAGCGTCTGAGCCGCAAGGATGCGTACGTCTAGCGCGAAACATTGCGGAATCTGCGTTCTATTCGAGGCAACTCTCAAGCGTCGTCGGCACTGCAGGCCTCCTAATTTGCGGGGCGCTTGTAGTCGCCACCCTCGCAGCGGCAAGTTCGGCGACGTACTTTCCGCTCGATCCCCGAGCATTCGAAACCATGCAAAGTGGAATCTCCGCGATCGCCACCGTGCTGTTGGTTCTGCTTCTGGGCGAAATCTTTCTCATGTCGCTGGCGTACCGTGGCCTGGCATCAGGCTGCGAGCAAGTCTTTCGAGCCGCCTCTCAGCTTGCGGCGTCCTCCGAATGCACTCTCCCCAAGGTGCTTCGCATATCCGAGGAGTACAGCATCGCGCTGGCTGCGAATCTTCCGTTGCCGAACTTCTTGTACAAGCTGTTGCGGACGAAGATCGAAGACGCATTCAAGCAGCAATCTGCAGCGTCTCCGTAACAGATGCGCGCAAACGAAGCATTGCGCGTATTTGCAGCCCGACTCCAGCCTGCGAGCGCTGAGCTCGCGGCTGCGCAAGGTCACTTCGCGACCATCAAGTCGCGTCTCGCCGCTTCGTTCGGATTGCCACGAATTGTACAGATCGGTAGCCATGCGCGTGGTACAGCAATAGGAATACACAGCGATGTCGACATCTTGGCAGTTCTGCCGCGCGATCAGGCTCGCTGGGGAAATGGGCTCGTTAGGGCTGATACCTACATGCGCACAGTCGCGGACGACCTGCGAGATCGATACACAGCAACAAGCATCCGTCGAGATGGCCAAGCTGTGGTGTTAAATTTTCGTGGCGGCGAACACTCGGTCGATGTTGTGCCTGGAATCTTCCTGCGTTTCGAGAGTGCGCGCCCTGTCTATGCGATACCCGGTGCGGATGGCCGTTGGATTGCAACTAGTCCGGAGCGCCACAATCGTTTTTTTGCCTTGGCAGATGGAAGAGCAGGAGGCAAGTTACGGAAGGTCTCCCAGCTCGTTAAAGCGTGGCGGTTTGGTCGCGACAGCCCCATTCCGCTATCCAGTTTCTACGTCGACATGCTGCTGGCATCGACTGACCTCGCAAGTGGCATCAAGAGCTATAGCCAATGCCTGGCAGACTTTTTTTCCGCGCTGGTGGGAAGAAGAGTTCGAGGATTGCAAGACCCAGAAGGTATCGCAGGGATCATCAGCGCCTCCAATGGCCAGTCCGGCCTCGATCGCGCATACAGCGCCGCAATCGCAGCCCTTGAGCATTCAGAAGTAGCATTGGCCGCCGAGGCACGTGGAAATCATGCAGAGGCTCGACGGCAGTGGGGCATCGTCTTTCGAGAAGACATCTAGCGCTGAGACGAACTAACTCCATCGGAAGGTAGAGTAGTAGATGGGAAAAAACAGTCGGCGACGTCGTGAAGAAAAGGCGAAGAAGAACAAGCCAATCGAAACGCCGCTCTCAGGCCACCATCGGGTTGGTAGGAAGCTCATCCCGCCTTTGAACCGCCTGCCAAATATGCAGCATTCGCGCTGGTCATTTGAGCGAATGCCAGAATTACTGTGGGCCTCTTTGGTGCGCGCCGTCTTACCCCGAAGCGAGGCGTTGCAGATCTTTAGAAGGATCGCGAAGGAATTCCGAACCGCCGTTCTAGCAGGCAACTTCACGAGCGAGCAATCTCTCCCGTCACACACGAATCTTCAAAAGTACCACCCACAGCTGATCCCGGTGATCGTCGCAACTGTGGTGGCGCATCCGTTAGGTTACGCCGCTTTGCGCTTGTTGAGCTTCTTCGAGCATCTACCGGCACGGGACGAATGGCTCACCGCCATCAATGCAGAGCGCATCGACGGAGATCTCGATGTGCTAGCTGACGCCGTTGCGCAATATCTATGGCATCAAAGCGAACCGGCGACAGACGTTCGGTGGTTTTGTGTGACGACCGTTGCCATCGCCGGAAAGTTTCGTTTTCCCGAGAAGCTAGCTGACCGGGTAGAGAGTCTGCGGCTATTTCCCGATCACGGTGACATGCGTCAGGTGAGACCCTTCATCCGCTCCACCGAGATGGTGCTCTGGGTGCTGAATGAACATGATTTCAAGTGGAGCGAGTCCTTCTGGCGCGAGTGCCATGAAAAGACGCTTTGCATCCCCGGCGAGGCGCCCGCCATTGAGCCACCCATTCCTGAATCTCAAGAGGTGGGTCCGCTGGTCACCCTCGCTATCAACGAAGTGGCGGTTCATTGGATTGCGACCGCTAAGACAACAGAGGTAGACCCCGTTCACGAAGGTGCCTTCGGGTTTGTTCTCTATGCCTTGCGAGCGCTCGTGGAATTGGTGGGCCGGACTCGTCAGAGGATCGCTGGTCGGCTGCTCCTCCGGACTATCGTCGAATGTCGTATCACCTTGGCGTATCTGATGGCGAAGAACGATCCAGCACTCTGGGCCAAGTACCGTCACTACGGCAGCGGTCAGGCCAAGCTGGCATTGCTGAAAATTGCCGAGGCTGCCCAACCGCCGCACAGCGTCTCCTCTGAGATCTTGCAGCAGATCGCCAACGAGGATGTGTGGCAGGAATATGTGGACATCGAGCTCGGCCATTGGGCGGGCGCAGATCTTCGTAAGATGGCGGAAGAGTCAGGCACTAAGGACGTGTACGACGCTCAATACGGCTGGAACTCAGGGTTCGTCCATGGACAGTGGGCCGCAGTACGAGATACCGCCCTCACCACCTGCTTGAATCCGCTGCATCGACTGCATCGCATTCCGCTCAACGGGCTTCGTGATTCGGGAGATACGTTTCCCGACGCACGCACAATAGTGCAGGGGATGATCACGGATCTCAGCAAGCTATATCCCGGACTGGACGTGGACCTGTTCAGGGCTCCTTCTCAATCAGCGCCAGGCGAAGCCGAGGCACCGTTCGACACTGCCGGCGCATTGGATTCTCGGTCGCGGGAGGATGCAGGGAATGCGACCACATCAGAGATCCCAGGGCAATCGTAGACTGCTGGGTCCTATCACAAAAGTGACGTCCTATCGACTGGTGCCCAAGCAGCTTGGCTGCATGTCAGCTCGCTGCCGTCGGACGCCTTAGAGTGCCGCTACTTATCGTCGGTCGTTAGTTCCTGCGCTTCCTTGGAAAGATTCGCGAGGAACTCCCGAACATCTGGCATTGATGGGGCATCCTTCATGTACGCCATCGACTGGTTGATCACACGCATCTTGGCCTTCAGCATCAACCGGCCCATTCGGATGCGGTCGGCCTTCGTTTTGCCTTCCAAGCGCGGCGTGTCGTTGTCATGCCAGGATTTAAGGATCTTCGCGTCAGTCAGGTCTGGCCGAGCTCTGGCCCATTCAATCTCCGGTGGCACACCTTGGCTATTGTATGCACCGCGCACTGTCACGGCTTGATCCCTTCCGAGAGCTTTTTCCAATATGCGGTAGCTCTCATGATCGAATAGCACTCCGACGGGCGGATTGAATCCGAACTTACGAGTGATATCAACCGGAAAAAGCGATGCAGGAGAAGCTCTGACCAGAAGGTCAACGATATGCCGCTGAAGTTCATGCAGCGTTTGAGTCCAATGCGCAAGAAGGTCAGGCGGCACTCCCGGAACATTGCCTCGGCGAATCGTTGTGATCGACTCTGCCCAATTTGGCTTGTGAACGTAGGAGCAGAGCTTGGCGTAAAGCTTTCTCGCGTCGTCCGATGTGACGCTTCCTGGGAAGCCGGGCTGGTAGCTCTCGGTCAACAATTTCCCGAATCCGGGCGCCTTTGCTGATCCATTAAACCAACCATAGAACTCGTCATAGGTTTCGGCATCCTGCCGTCGCTGCTTCCAATGGCGATGAAGGACAAACATCTCAAATGCGGGCCGCAAGACGGCGAGCGATGCATGTATTGACCCGTTGATCCCTGTGACCAATGCCTCACGTAAAACTGAACAGGCTTCGAAATAGAAGTAGTTGATGTTGAAATAGGGTCCCGCCTTCGGAAAGGTCTGGTCCTGAATCTCGGCAAATTCCAGAATTGCTAGGCCCTGCCACGCAATGGCCGCTCCCAAAGAGTCTTTTGCGAACGCAGACAACGTCGCCTCACCGATCTTCGATATCTCGCTGTCGTCAAGCGACCAGATCTTCTGCAGCGGAGGCGGACGGTCCCATTTTCGAATGCTGAGAGCCAACGTGCTGACGTACATCGCGTGCCCACTTAAAGATTGATTAGGCCGAAAATTGTGACTCGGCCTGCCAAAGTCCAGAGATCGTGCCGCCTCAATGCCAACCCATAATACGCTTGGCGAAATCAGGGAAGGAGTGGCTAGACAAAGCCAGATCCTTTTGCTTCGTCCTAAAGGTTCGCGCACTCTTGGCGGAGCCATCGTCGAAGGAGCGTTGTCTTGGAAAGGCACTTAATAGTCTTGAAAGCTATTGCCGCCTCCAATCTCATGGAGCGCGTCGACTCCTCGAGCGGAATCGATCTCACCATCCTTCGAGAGCTAGTCGACTCTGGAATGGTCAAGGCTATTGATGCCCGCACACACGATGCCGATGAATACCTCGACGTTCGCATTACGCTCGAAGGTCGCGAGTACCTGCAACAGCTCGAAGAGCGCGCATCACCAGCACCGGAGCAGAGACTCCAAAATCGCTTCAAGAAAAGCTGGACGCTCGCGATCGTGGTCTTGCTCGGGGGTGGGCTCGTTTGGCTCGCGAATGTCACAGACGCCATCAAGCGACTGCTTCCCGAGAGCATATCCCCGGAAACCCAAGAGGTCGCAAGCTACGCGCAAATCGCGGTCGTGAATCTTTACCCGTTTCTGACCGACCCGCACGCGAGCGACCGGCCCCGCTTCCAGCGGCTAACAACGACGGCGCTTCCGTCACTTAAGCGACTTTACGGCCTCGCTTCCTCGGTCAAGGTTCTCGGGGCGACGGATGTTGGGGTCTTGGAACGGGTGATCAACGAGACAGACGAGTATCTAGCGGGCAAGGGATCTCAAGCCAAGTTGGAAAGTCACTTTAAGGACCTCACCAGAACTCTCGTCTATTTCATCGCGCGCACAAAGGGCGACTCGAGATTTCAGGCGTGCCAACGCGGCGCCACGTTCCGAAGCTGTGACCACATTCTGGTGGCATACGTGCAGCAGGAGTTGATTCACTAAGGCGTGAGCCAAACGTCGATGAAAAGGGCGACTTGACGCTGGGTCTCGGCAGGGCCCGACTGTCCGCTCTGTGGAGCTAAGCGGCGCCCTCACAACCCTGCGCCAACACCTGCGCAGCGGCCTCGCGCCGCCCGCCTTGCGCGGACTACAATGGCCGGAAGACGTAGGCCGTGCCCGCGATCTCTTACGGGCCCTGGCTAGCGCCAACCGAACAACAAGAACGCGCGCCTCCAATGATCGACGGAATCGATATCGCCAATTTCGGGAGTTTTAGAAACTTCCGCTGGGACACCGTACGAAACGCGAAGGGCGAAGCCATGCCCTTCAAGACTCTGAACCTCCTGTACGGCCGCAACTGCAGTGGCAAAACGACGCTATCCCGCATCCTGCGATGCATGGAGACGGGAACCGTTCATTCGAACTACGCAGCTCCTGCATTTACTGTTCACACCACCACAGTTCCTTTCACACAGGCGCAAATCGGCACAAAGCAAAACGTGCGCGTGTTCAATCGGGATTTCGTGGAGCAGCACCTCAGCTTCCTGCGCCGCGGCGACGGCACGATCGAGTCGTTCGCGGTTGTTGGCGCTGAGAACAAGGAAATAGAAGCGCAGATTCTCGCCAAGACGCAGGAACTGGGAAGCGTTGAAAGCAAATCTGGCCTGCTCTTTGAAGAGGCGAACGCGAACACGGCTTATGCAACCGCAAAGGTAGCTGCCAATGACGCGGCTGAAGCGCTTGATGCTCTGCTTACGGCCAAGGCCAACAACGCCCCTGACGGCATCAAGTACCGGAGCAGAGAGTTCGGTGATGAAGTTGTTAGCTACAACAAAGTCCGGTTGAAGGAAGACCTCAGGGTGGTGCTGGCGGGCGGTGATTATCACTTGAGCGAAGCCGACGCCCGCAATCTCCCAATCTTCGTGAACGAACCCTCGCTTCCTCGTCAGGACGCGAGAGTTGAGTTCGTATCCAACTTTCCTGCGATCACAGTCGCTGCTCCGGAGCTAATCACTCGCAAAATTGCGCCATCGCTGGCGATTCAAGACTTGCTTAATGACGCGGCGTTGCAGGCATGGACACAGGAAGGCATCCACCTGCACAGGGAAAAGCGCGAGACTTGCGGCTTCTGCCAACAGCGCTTGCCCTCCAATCTTTGGCAGAAGTTAGACGCGCACTTCAATCAAGCCGCGAATGCGCTGTCGACGGATATTGCCGCCTGCCAAGAACTGATTCAGCAAGAACTGCGGGCGCTCGAAAAGGCACAGCCCATTCCCCAAGCAAGTGTGTACGCTGTTCACCGCGACGAACTGGGCAGACTCAACGAAGATTTGTACGCGCACGTACTGCGGCACCAGGCAACCCTCAGGGTACTCGCTGAGTCGCTGCGGCTGCGGTCCCAACGGATCTTCGACCCCCAGGCGGCGCCTGCCACGCCAAATCATGGCAACGATGTCGCGTCCACTGGCGCAGCCATCAACGCGCTCGTCGCCAAGAGCAACACCACCACCGCAACGGTTGAGGATCAGAAGACCAAGGCTCGCCGACGCCTGCTTCTGGCGGAGGTGGCGAAATTCGCCGCAGACATTCGTTATGCGGAAACTCTAGCTGCAAGCGAGGAGCTTGCCGACCGCGCAAAGGCGATGGTGGAGCCGTTGGGTCAGATGTGGAAGCGAACGTTTGACCTAAAGACCGCCATTCAGCTTCTTCGCGATCAGCTACGCGACGAAGGCGCGGCCGCTGAGCACGTGAATGCATTTCTGCAGAAACACTTCGGCAGCCAGGGGCTGCGTCTCCAACCTGTTCAGCCCGATGGCGTGGGCGCGTTGGAGTTTCGTGTCATGCGTGGCGCGGAGATTGCGCACAACCTCAGTGATGGCGAGTGCAGCCTGGTGGCGTTCTGCTATTTCCTAGCGCGCCTTGAGGATACCGCCACGCGTGGAACTCGACCCATTGTTTGGATAGATGATCCAATCTCGAGCCTCGACAGCAACCACGTTTTTTTTCTGTACAGCCTCATCGAAACCCAGTTGGCGCGGCCTGTTCCAGATGCGCACGGCGTAGACGTATACCGTTACGAGCAGATTTTCATCTCCACTCACAATCTGGAATTCTTCAAGTACCTGCGGAAGCTAGACATTCCGGGAAAAGACAAGCACCACTTGCGGCACTACCTTGTCGTAAAGGGCGATGGCGGCAGCCGCGTGGAACGCATGCCGGACTACCTCGTTAAGTACACAACAGAGTTCAATTTCCTTTTTGGTGAGCTGCACACCTGCGTGAACCCAGCCAACCAGCCTAACAATCTCGCCGCGTTCTACAATTTTGGAGCCAATCTCCGGCGGATGCTTGAAGCATACCTGTATTTTCGATATCCCTTTGCCGATGGTCACAACACCAACGAAGAATTCAATAAGCGCATCAAGTTGTTCTTCGGCAACGCCCTTGGCGACGATGCGCGCGTGGCTCGCATGGCGCACGAGGGTTCGCACCTGATGGGAGCGTTTGACCGCGCAATGTTGCCAGTTGAGCGTGACGAAATCTCGACTGTGGCGCGGATCGTATTAACGAAGATTCGAGACGCAGACAAAGTGCAATACGAAGCCCTGCTCGCAAGCGTCGGCAAGACCTGCCCGCTGTAGAGGCGCTACGTCTCGGGCTGCAGCAGTTTCTCGCCGTGGCGAGTAGATGGTGGACAGTGCAGAGCTCGAACCTGTGCCCCGGACCGTGAGAAGGGCAGGCGCGAACTACCGCCAGGTACTTTCACCGGTGCGGCTCGGGCGCATCTCGTCGACCGCTTCCCAGCCGATGTAGTCGGCTTCGGAAGCGCTGGTGCCACCCAAACTTAGACAGCGCGATTACGCATTCGAGGTCGCTATATGCGCCTCATCATAGGTGGTGTTACAAGACCCGTATGAAGAAGGCAAAACTACCGAAGCACGTGAGCTGTCACCATTGTGCAGCTCAGGCACACGTCCAATGGACGAAGAAGCACGAGCTCCCAGCCGGCATCACTGTTTTGGGCTTCTCCACTTGTCCCAAGTGCAATCGACCGGCCCTCCACATTAACGGTGATCCTGACGCGGTTGCCGAAGTTGCCGTGATGTACGAGGACCACATGGGCGCTAAGAATCCGCCTGATGCGCGGTTAACAGATCTAGCGACGGGAAAGCCGCGACTGGATGGATGATGTTGTCAGCGCTTGCTTGTGAAGCTACCTCGGCCTCAAATAGCCTCAGTCGCTGATCCGATCTCGCGCATGGGAGGCCGCGACGACAACGGCTTCGGGATCGGCATTCATTTTCTCGAATGGAATTCCGGCTTCATCTGGTGTGGCTCCTTCCAACCAGCTGTTCACCCCGACGAACCAACACATGATGTCCCAATCGAGGTAAGGCGTTTCGGCCTCATCGCTCGGCCTCTCATCACGAAGCAGTTTGAGCACTCTGGCCACAACCTCTTTGGGTCGTCCGTTATCGAACTGGAAAGTGGGGTAGAGGTTCACGCCGTTGAAAGGAACCGAAAAGACTTCACCAGCCTGGCGCCACGCTTCAATTTTCTCTGCGGTGGAAGCCGGCGAGAGGTGTGATGCCAGTTGCTCGGCTGGCAACGGGCGAAACTCTGCCATTAATTCGTCCCGAATCTCCAACGCATGTTGGTGCATCTCCGCGTAAACCTTCTCGAGTTGAGCTTTCTCCCCTGGGGACTGCCTCGGCTCCGATGACTGCGGCATCATCGATTCGGTTCGGAAAGTTGGCATTGGTTCGTCGCTAATGTTGGAACCGGTCAGGGCTATCCTGAAGAACCGCTTGCTATGGATTCGATGTAGTCGAGAACAGCTGCAGCCTTCCCCGCAACGACCAGCTCAGCCGGAGTCTTCATACCGAATGGCTTCAACGGTTCGGTTGTGAACCAACGCAGAACCACGGCCTCGTCCGGATTCAGTTCAAGGGCTCGATCTAGGACACGCGTTGCGGCCGCGGCGGAGAGTGGATCGAAGCCTGTGCCAGTAGCCGGTGAGTCTCCGAAAAGAACCTGGCGAAAGGCTTCCAATTCGATGGCGTTTCTTCGGCGGACCCCATCCAAGAAGCCCGCGAGACCGTGCGTGTGCGGCTCTGACATGAGCCGATCATAGGGGGGTTCTGGCGCTCAACGCTGTAGCGCCTTGCGAGTTATCCGGCTATACGAGATCGGCGCGTAAAGCAGAGCTCAGACGAGCAGGTCACATCTTTGCTGCAGTTCGGGACACAACTTTGCGCCCGCGAGCTGTCAGCCGAGGCGAACTACGCCGTGTATATATGTATGTAATTAACCATAATATACATTATGCGTAGTGAGATGCTCTGAGCGCGGCGATCGCTTGAACCCCGGTACCCCGGGTGCGGCGCCATAAAGATCGGCGCTAGGACGCGCTGATTTCGCTCTCCCGGGCTGGCGACAAGGACGTTTCCGAGCCCGGGTTTCCTTGGAGTTCGCTATGCGATTGGCGGTCTACACCCGGAAAGCCCTCCTGCACGTCGGGACGGCTTGGTACTTGTTCGCGATGTTGGTTGGCCGTGGGCTCTGGTACTTCAGCCCTCGGTTGGCGGTGCGCTGGTGCGTCTTTACGAGGCTCTACGAGGCCTGTCGGCAGGTCGCCCTGGCTGAGCAATTGCAGCGGCAGTTGGACGGTCCAGATCGCCCCTGACGGGTCGAACTGACGGCAACAAAGTTCGCGTTGAAAGGACGCGGGCTCACCGGTAATTTCGGGTCATGGCGGGCTCATGGATGGGGCCGCGATTCTGAGCATTCGACTTCAAGGGCGCACGGGTGAACCAGTGACGAGTTTGTCACGCACCTACCAGCGATTTGCGCCGCGTCGGTCGGTGGGCTCGGTCTTTGTACGTGAGAACGTGCATGGCCCAGCCGCTTCAATTCTCGATCTTTTACGGCTACCCGGCGGAACTCGTCGCTGAGTGGTGCTGCGTGTCGCTGCGCGCGGCCCGCGAGCTCAAGGCTGGCAAGCGCAAACCCTCAAAACAGGTCGCAAAGCTCTTTCTTCTGCACAAGGACGAACGCGTTCTCACTGGCAAGTGGCGTGAGTGGGTAGTTAGAGGCGACACTATCGTGGACCCGGAAGGCAGGGCCACGACACGGGCACAATTACAGGGCTATTGGCTCATCATGCAATTCGCCGCGGAGATCGCTCGAGACAGCGGCCCCGACGCCTATCAGGAATTCCAGAAGCTGCTCGCATAGCGCGGCACGCGTCGTTGTAGACCCGGCCCCTTGAGGTGATTTGTCACTTGCCCGAAGGCGGGCCATGGACGGCCCGCCCCAAAAGACACATGGACGTGTCGAGCGCGGGCTGGCGGAGCGGGAATTTTCGCGTAGCGAAAATCCGCCCGGCTTGAGCCCGCGCGTCTGCCCCCTCCCCGCGTGCCGTTTGGGACGTTCCGCTCTGGGCTTGTCGGACAGGTAACAAGTTTTTCAGGTGGCGGAACTTCCGACGCTGCGCGCGCGTGTAAGAAATATATATACATACACACGTACATCGCGCGCCCGCGCGCGAGGCCCGGCGTCAATAACGCTTGCTATACATTATGCGTACTTAGGCATTGGGGCTCTCAGGGCTGGTACGCCACGACATCGTCGAAATCCGCGGTCGCCTTGTACGTGATGAGCCCGACCTGTCCTTTCGAATCCGAATACCCCGAGACCGTGGGTCCCGGATCGGCACTCGCCGACAGCAGCACCTGGTTGTCGACGATCACGCGCGTGATGCCACCGACGACTTCCACGCGCACCCGATACCAGGTTCCAGTGCTGACCGGCATCAAGCGCGCGGCAAGCTGGGTATTCACGCCGTTGGCGCGCCTCCACAGGGAGATCACGCCGCGGCTGCGCAACGAAACGTACAGATAGTTGCGGTCGTCGTGATAGCGCGCCGTCAGTCCAACCCAGTTGTCGGGTCCCGCGAAGCTCGACGGGCGGATACGCGCCTGCACGATCTGATCGTCGGTTCGGGCGCCGATGATGGCCCGGCCATAGGCTGTGCTGTTCGACTGCCTGAAGACGCCGCCGGTGGTCTGCCATTGTCCCTGGGTCGTCCAGGCGGTCTCCGGCGTCGAGAACTTGGTGCGGTAGATAGACGTGAATGGGCCGGGCGTCACGATCACGTTGTCGTAGTCGGCGGCAGCGCGATTCGTGATGACGCCCGCATCGCCTTGCGTCAGTGCGTCGTCGCGCGCGGCGAGCACGAAGCTGTCATCGAGGTACACGCTGTGCGTGGTCGCCATGGATTCGAGTCGCAGTCGATACTTGCGTCCGGTGACGACGGTCGCTGGCGCGGTGGCGAGCACGGTGAATACTCCGCCCACCTTGCGTCCGAGTTCGACGATGCCGGTATTGCGCAAGGCCACGTAGTAATAGTCCGCGTCGCTGGTGCGACGGGTAACGAGGCCGGCCAGGCCGCCCGATCCGCTGAACGCCCTGATGACCACCTCCGACTGGATGGCCTGGTTGCCCGCGGTGCTGGTCGGTAGATAGGAAGAAGGATTTCCCGTCGTACTGGCCTGGCGATATACGCGCGTCGTGCCCGCCGCCACGGTCGTGAACGTGCTGCCCGCGGAGGGCTGCCAGGCGGCGCCCGCGGAAGGAGCTTCGAAGTCGTGCACCTGCACCGCGGGTTGTTCGAAGCTCGCCGGCAGTTGATAGATCCGGACCTTGCCGTCCCGGTTCTCGAAGCTGTAAAGGTTGTTGACGATCAGGTACCTGCCGCTTGCATCGAGGCTCTTGCCAATCGACAGCCCGGATTTCGTCTGCAGCGTCGCAACGTGCGTATTGGTGCGGGCTTCGTCATCGTTGATGCGGAACAGGTTGATGACATACGCCTTGCGATCGAAGCTGTAATTGCGCTGGGCGAAGAGGCTCCCTGCCCGTTCGATGCTCGTGGCGCTCCACGCATCGGGCCCGAGATACGAGTCCGCCGCCTGAAGACCCACGGGTGACCACGCAAAGAGAGGATCCGCGGCGTCGTTCGCACGGTACGCAATACTGGTGCCCCGCTCCCGCGTTCCGGTGATGGCAACGAAGTCGCCCGTCATGGCGACGTCCGGGCCGAGGATGTTGCCGACGATGCCGTTCTCGAAAACGCCGAATTCTCGCCAGCCGATCCCGTTCTCGTTTCGACGATACTGGAGCACGCGCGCCGGCCGAACAGACGGATCGTAGGGATCCGACGGGTTGTGGACTACAGCGAATTGGCCCTGGATATCCTGCAGGTTCGGCCGGGGCGCATAGTCGCACCCCAGACCATACCCATAGAGTTCGCCTTCGACGGCCCACTGGCCATTGATCTTGCGCAGGACCACCGCCGTCTTGTTGCAGTCCTCGAAGTTGAAGAGGATCCGGCCCGAGTCGATCTCGGCGTCGAAGCCCTGCAGGTATCCGGTCATTCCCGGAGGCAGTGCCGCCTCAGTCCAGGTCGTACCGACCCGCTCGTAGATGTGCGTGCCGCCCAACTCGACCACGGCGATGCCACCTTTCATCGCGACGCCCGGCGTGCTGCGATCGCCCAGGTAACCGAAGGGCCCGAGCTGACCGGCGTAGTTCCAGCTGGTGCCCGAACGCTGGTAGATGAACGCGGCCAATTGGGCACTGGTGCCGGTCTCGGAGGTTGGATCGGGCACGCTGCGCTGCGCGGGGACCAATGCAAAATCGCCGTCGATGGCGACGCCGTGCAGGCCGAAGTAAAACCACGAAGAATCCGGCGGGCTGAGCGTGGCGACTTCTTCGAGAACGACCGGGTGCGCAGACGCGGAGCCGGCGAACAGGAGTGCGCAGACGGCGGCACGAAATGAATTCATGGTGAGACCCTGGAGTCAGGTTGGAGTAGGTAGCTCCAATTTGACCGTCGGCAAATCCTTCAGCCATCGGACTAGGCACCGTTGCGGCATCGCTTTTCGCTGTCGGCGGCTGCCCTCGTGCAAACCGACTAATTCTCACCCATGAGAGTTACGACGCGCCGCGAGCAACGCGGCCACGCCGAGCAAGAGCACGAACCCCGCCGACATCCAAAGTGCGTGAAAACCCCAGCGCGCGAATCCCCACGCTCCGAATACCGCGCCGAGCAGGAAACCCGAGATCAGGACCACGTACAGCACCACTCGCCGGGGCCCAATCGATTCCCCGCGAACCCAGAGACCCAGTGCAACGCCGAGGTCCGTGAAGATGCCGGTCACATGCGTGGTGCGGACGATCGAGCCGCTGAAAGTGCTCGTCATCGCGTTCTGCAGCCCGCAGGCGGCGGCGGCAATGAAGTGCCCGGATGAGTTGCCAACAATCAGCAACTGCATGGCGACGACCAGCATGCAGGCTTCGCCGAAGAGGCACGCCGCATAACGCTTCCCGAGCACCAGGGGCTGGCTGCCGATGATCAGGCCGCTCGCAGCGGCGCCGAGCAGGAAACTCAGCAGCATGAGGCTCAGGTGAATCGCGGCCGACGAGTGGGCGTTCGTGGCCTCGATGCCGACCAGTGTCGCGATGCCAGAGAGATGCGAAACGCCCTGGTGTGCAAATCCGAGCAGTGCGATCGCGTTGACGGCGCCGGCCGATACGGCGAGTACGAATGCGCCTTTCTCGACCCAGCTGGGCAGCCGATGAGCCACTGGTGCGTCCCTAGAGAGAATTGTTAGGGGCAGGATACCGGCCCCGGGACCTGGATATCCATTCAGGGATGCAGCTCACAATCCCCGCGCGAAAAGTTCGCAATCCACCGGCGTTTGGATCACGGTCTCCACCAGTCGCGGGAACCCTTTTGCCCCTTTCGCACCACTGAATGGCATATGCCCTCTCGTTCATTCATCGCCGGCGCCCTCCTCTCGATTGCACTCGCGCAATCGACGGCTGTTCTCGCCGACAACGAGTTCAACCCCGTCGCTCGCGAACCGCGCAGCACTGAAGCGCCCGGGACTCTCGCGGTCATCGTGAAGCTCCGCGCGGATGGCGCTGGCGCTGCCATGGCCAAACTATCCAGTGGCACCGACCGGGCGGCCGCGCTCGCCAAGCGCACGGGACTCCCGATGCAGTTGCGCAGGGAAATCTCCGACCGGATGTTGGCCGGAAGCGTTGAGCTCGGAGACGCCAGCGCCGCGCGCGTCCTCGAGAAGCTGCGTGCCGATTCCGCCGTCGAATACGTGTCGGTCGACCATCGCCGCTTTCCGCACGCCACCAATCCGAACGACACGCTTTTCACCGGCCAGTGGTACCTCAAGAACACCGAAGTTTCGGCGGTGAATGCCATCGGTGCCTGGGACGCGGAACAGGGATCCACGGGCGTCGTGATCGCCGTGCTCGACACCGGCGTGCTCTACGACCACCCGGACCTGGGCCGCGCCGACCGTGGCGGAAAACTGCTGCCCGGATTCGACTTCGTCGGCGCCGATCACATGAGCAACGACGGCGACACCCGTGATTCGAATCCGTCCGATCCGGGTGACTGGATCGATTCCAACGACAAGGCCAATCCCGTCTACACCGACTGCGCCACCTCCGCGAGTTCATGGCACGGCACCCGGGTCGCCGGAATGATCGGCGCGATGACTAACAACACGACCGGTGTCGCCGGGCTCGACTGGAACTCGTTCATCCTGCCGGTGCGCGTGCTCGGCAAATGCGGCGGCGTCGACAGCGACATTCTCGCCGGCATGCGCTGGGCTGCCGGTCTGCACGTCGCCGGCGCCACCGACAATCCGACCCCGGCGCGTATCCTGAACGCCAGCTTTGGCGGGTCGGGCGTGTGTGAACCGGCGTATCGCGACGTCATCAACGAGCTCACGGCCCGCAAGGTGCTGCTCGTGATCTCCGCGGGTAATGAAGGCACGGTCGTCTCGTCACCCGCCAACTGTCCCGGAGTCGCGGCGATTGCGGCCATCCGCCATGCGGGCAGCAAGGTCGGATTCAGCAGCCTCGGGCCCGAGGTCACGTTGGCGGCGCCTGGCGGCAACTGCGTGAACGTGAACGGTGGTCCCTGCCTGTTCTCGCTCGATACGACGTCCAACAACGGGACGACGGTGCCGGCCACCCATACGTACACCGATCAGTCCAACAGCAACCTCGGCACCAGTTTTTCGGCCCCTATCGTCTCGGGTATCGCCGGCCTGATGCTCTCCCGGAACGCGAACCTCTCGACGGCGCAGTTGCTGGCCCGGCTCCGGGAGGGCGCCCGTCCCTTCCCTGCTTCGGTGGCGGATGACCCTACGGTCCCCGTTTGCCACGTGCCGGTCGACGGTTCGGATTTCCAGCTCGCGCAGTGCCTGTGCACGACCAGCACTTGCGGCGCCGGGATGGCGAATGCCGCCAATTCGGTCGCCGCGGCCGAGCGACCCATCGCCGCCGTACAGCTGCCGGCCAGCGTCGCTGCCGGCCAGAACGTCACCCTCAACGCCTCAGGAAGCGCCGCGGCCTGTGGAAAGACCATCACGGGCTTTCAATGGACCGTGGTTCAGCCCACCACCAATCCACCGGCCGTCGTCGGCGCTGACACCTCGAGCGCCACGGTCATCGCACCGAGCTCGGGATCGATCACCCTGCGGGTCACCGTGACCGACAGCCAGAACCGGGTGGATACGGCGGACGTCAGTATCGAACCCGGTCGCGCGAACAGCGCCGCTCCGACGACTGCCGGCAGCACTCCCTGCGCTTCACCAGTCACCTCTGGGCCGACTCCCGGCGGGACGACACCGGCCCCTGCCCCCACTCCCACACCTTCACCGACCCCGAGCAGCGGTGGAGGAGGCGGTGGTGGTGGCGGTTCCCTCGGACTCATCACCCTCTTCTTGCTAGGTCTCCTCTGGGTTGGGCGAACCCGACAGCGTCGATTGCTGCATTTTTTCCGTTGCAATTGATAGGTGTCGCGCTATATTCGCGTCGTACGCCGTTGACAGATCAGGGTCTCCGTCAAAACTACAACTAAAGGCGTTACGTCAGGTTTGCGACGCAAAGAGGGATGAGCGCGCGCTCCCGGCGATAACGAAACAACTCATGTCGCGTGTTTACGATCGGCTCGAATCAGCCACGCTTTTGCTCGCCCGTTCGGGCGCCATCAAAGAACGCCTCAACGGCGCCTGGCGCCAATGCCTTGCCAATATCGAACCCGATGATGTCCCTCGCGAACTGCGACTGCAGTTCCTCGAACTCTCCAATGCGATGCAACGCGAACGACCGCTGCGCGGTGAAGACGCGGTGCGCGCGACGATCCGCAAGATGTCCAACGAAGAAGCGGAATGCCAGGCCGCACTGATCGTGCGCATGTTCTGCCGCATGATTCGTCAGCAGGAACTCGAACTGCCCCTGCCCAACCCTGCGAGTGCAGCGGTCGTGCAGTTGTTCGCTGCGGAAGGTTGAAGTCTGCGCCCGCGAGCTGGCGGAATGAGTTCGAACGGTAGCTAGAGCGGAGTCGCCTAGTCGAGCTTGAATTCGATCGTGTCCCAGCGATTGGATTCTTCGTGGCGCGCCTGCCCCTTGATGGCATCCACGAGCGCGCGCCCGTCCCAGTCGCAGATCTTGTCCGACATCGAGGTGATCTCCTTGGGCAGTACGGCGTTGGCGCCGAAGGGCCGCATGAGAATCACTGGCTTGTCCGAGGCCTTGGCAAAGGTGAGCTGGAAACTGAGCAGCTCGCTGTTTTTGGCATACAAACCCGGAAGCGCAATGATGCATTCCGCCTGGGCGATCTGGCGGCGCAACTCTTCCCGGTCCGCTTCCTTGCCGCCCGACGGAGCCTTGTCGGGGCCCGAAAGGTTCTTGTAGAAGAAGTTTCGAGCGCTCTCGAGGTACTCGAATATCCGGAGATAGTCGTCGGAGGTGTCCCACGCATGTGTGACGAACAATCGAATTGGATTGTTTTGTGACATGTCCACCGCCAAAGCTACGCGAGGAGTGTAGTTTAGCGGTAACCGTTGCGCGCCCCTCCCCTTTTGTGCGTCGCAACGCTAGCATCGATCCGCTTGCGCCTGCTTGTTTACAACATTCGCTACGCCACGGGCATTGGACCAGCCTTCCATTTGCCGTTCCCGGGCGCCGGCTACCTTCGTTCCAGCCGAAAGGTGCTGGATGGCATTACCAGCTTCGTGAAGGCGCAGGACCCCGACATCGTCGGGCTCATCGAGGTCGATATCGGCTCGATCCGCAGCGGCATGCGCAACCAGGCCCAGCACATTGCCGACGCGCTCGGCCACTACACGACCTATGAGTGCAAGTACGGCAAGAGTTCGATCAACAACCACATGCCGATCGTGCGCAAGCAGGGCAACGCGTTCCTGGCCGCGCCACGCGTCGAAGGCGAGCGGTTCCACTATTTCGATACCGGCATCAAGCGGCTCATCATCGAGCTCGAACTCGACGACGTCTGCATCTTCCTCGTTCACCTCGCGCTGAAGTACCGGCATCGCCAGTACCAGCTGCGTTACCTGCACGACCTCATCGCGAAGTCCCGCAAGCCGGTCATCGTCACGGGCGACTTCAACACCTTCTGGGGCACTGACGAGATCTACCTGTTCATGCGCGCCGCGGGCCTTCGCAGCGCCAATGAAAAAAATGTGCCCTCGTTCCCGGCCCGCATCCCGCGCATCGAGCTCGACTTCGTGCTCGTGAGCAAGGAAATCGAAATCACGCATTTCGAAGTTCCCGATGTGCGCTTCTCCGATCATCGTCCAGTTCTTTGCGACTTCAACGTGCGCGGAGCTGTCGCCTCGCGAACCGCCGTCGCGTAGATTTCAAGCCCATGACATCGACCGCAACGCCCGCCTGGCGCGCCGAGACCGATGCCGATGGCATCGTCTGGCTCAGCTTCGACAAGCCGGGAACCTCCACCAACGTGTTGTCGAGCGACACGCTCGCCGAGTTCGCGACGCATCTCGAAGGATTCGAGAAGTCGCCGCCGCGCGGACTCGTGATCCGCTCGGCCAAGTCGTCAGGCTTCGTCGCGGGCGCTGACGTCCGCGAGTTCGAGAAACTCGAGAGCGCCTCCCAGGCGTTCGAACTCGTGCGGGCCGCGCAACGCATCTTCGATCGCCTCGAAGCATTGCCGTGTCCGACCGTCGCCATCATTCACGGCTTCGCGCTGGGCGGTGGTTTCGAGTTGGCGTTGGCCTGCCGCTATCGCGTCGGGGTCAAGAGCGACAAGTTCTCCATCGGTCTTCCCGAGGTGATGCTCGGCATTCATCCCGGATTTGGCGGCACGGTGCGCGCAGTGCGCCGCGCGGGCGTGCGCACCGCGATGGAAATGATGCTGACGGGCAAGACGCTGCGCGCCGACAAGGCCAAGTATGCGGGCTTCGTCGATCGACTGGTTTTCCCGGCCGACGCGGAAGCAACCGCGCGCGAATTCATCCAGCGTCAGCCGAAACAGCGCAAGCCACGGCTGCTGGACCGCATCCTCTCCTGGCCAATTGCTCGCAGCCTGGTCCGGAAGCAACTCCTCGCGCAGGTTCGTGCCAAGGCACGGCCCGAGCACTACCCTGCTCCCTACGCGATCATCGATCTCTGGAGCCGCCACGGTGCACGTGGCGAAGCCGCTTACGAAGCGGAGGCGCGCTCGATCGCGGAACTCATGGTTGGCGAGACGTCGCGCAACCTCGTGCGGGTGTTCACGCTGCAGGATCGGCTCAAAAATCTCGGCGGCAAGACCAAGATGCCGCTCAAACGCGTGCATGTCGTGGGTGCGGGCGTGATGGGTGGCGACATCGCCGCCTGGTGCGCGCAGCGTGGCCTCAACGTGACGTTGCAGGATCGCGAGCTCAAGTTCATCGAGCCTGCCTTTGCGCGAGCCCGCGAAGCATTCGCCAAGCGCCTCAAGGATGCCGGCAAGGCCGCCGAACTCATGACGCGCATGACGCCGGATGTGGCAGGCGACGGTGTCCCGGGCGCCGACGTCGTCATCGAAGCCATCTTCGAAAATGCCGATGCCAAGCACGAATTGTTTGGCCGCCTCGAGCCGCGCATGAAGACGAGCGCAATCCTCGCGTCGAACACGTCCTCGATCATGCTCGAGCAGCTCGACGACAAGCTGCCCGATCCCGGCCGCCTCGTGGGCCTGCACTTCTTCAACCCGGTGGCGCAGATGCCGCTCGTGGAAATCGTGAAGGGAGAAGCCAGCAGCGAAGAGTCGGTGCAGAAGGCCATCGCGTTCACGCGCAAGATCGACAAGCTTCCGCTGCCCTGCAAGAGCGCGCCGGGCTTCCTCGTGAATCGCGTACTCGTGCCTTACCTTTACGAAGCGATGTTTGCATTTTCGGAAGGCATTCCCATCGAAGTCATCGACGAAGCGGCGTTGCGTTATGGCATGCCGATGGGGCCCGTGGAACTCGCCGATGTCGTGGGTCTGGACGTGTGCCGCCACGTGGGTGACATCGTGTCCAAGGCGCTCAACAAACAAACGCCCGATACCTCGCGACTCGATGCGTTGATCGCCGCAAAAAAGCTTGGCCGCAAGAGCGGTGAGGGTTTCTACGTGTGGCGCGACGGCAAGGCGGTCAAATCCGGCACGCCGGCCGCCGAACCTCCTCGCGATCTCGAAGACCGCCTGGTGCTGGCGCTGGCGAACGAGTGCGCCGCGGTCCTTCGAGAAGGCATCGTCGAAGACGCCGACCTGGTAGACGCCGGCGTGATTTTCGGTTCGGGATTTGCGCCATTTCGTGGCGGCCCACTCACCTACGCGCGCAAACGCGGTATCGATGTCGTCGTTAGCCGACTTCAGGAACTCTCCAAGGCGTACGGACCGCGCTTCACACCCGACACCGGATGGTCACAGCTCGTGAGCACTCCGTAAGCCGCCGCGTTGGCGTGCTAGCATTTCCTCATGTCATCGGATGCCCGCGAAGTCAGCGTTGAGCTGCTGAGAACCCTGACCCCGCTCGAGGGAATGAAGCGGGAGAATCTGCACGCGCTCGCGAAGAAGGTCACGGTGAAGCAGATGGGCGCCGGCCGGATGCTCTTCAAGGAAGGCGACACTGACAAGCGCACCATCTGGGTGATCCGCGGACTGGTCGAGATCTCCGAGCATGGCCGCACGGTCGGCATGATCCAGGGGGGCGCCTCCGACGCGCGCGCGCCACTCAACCAGGCCATGCCGCGCAAGGTCACCGCGCGAGCGGTCGAAGATGTCGACTACCTCGCCATCGACGCCGACCTGCTCGACGTCATGATCACCTGGGACCAGACTGGCAACTACGAGGTCGGAGAGCTGCAGGCGCAGTTCGGCGGCGGCGCCGACGACAGCGACTGGATGACCACGCTGCTCCAGACCAAGGCTTTTCACCGCATTCCGCCGGCGAACCTCCAGGCGATCTTCATGCGCATGCAGCGCACGCCCTATCGCGCGGGCGAAGTCGTCATCAAACAGGGTGACGAAGGCGATTACTTCTACGCGATCGTACAGGGCAAGTGCCTCGTGACGCGCGAGTCGCCTCTCAATCAGAAGGGAATCAAGCTCGCCGAGTTGAGCGTCGGCGAGACGTTCGGCGAAGAAGCGCTCATCGCCGAAGCCAAGCGCAACGCCACCGTCACCATGTTGTCCGACGGCGTGCTGATGCGGCTCAACAAGCAGGACTTCCGCGACCTCATGCACGAGCCGCTCCTGCGCTGGGTCGACGAGCCGCAGGCGCTCAAGATCATCCAGAACCGCGGACAGTGGCTCGACGTGCGGCTGCCGTCGGAATACCAGAACCTCGCCATCGAAGGTTCGATCAACATCCCGCTCTACTTCGTGCGCCTGAAGCTCAACGCGCTCGATCGCAAGACGCCCTACGTGGTGGTGTGCGACACGGGTCGGCGTTCATCCGCCGCCGCGTTCATTCTTTCCGAGCGTGGGTTCGATGCGTATGTGCTGAAGGGCGGGATTACGACGTCGAATCTTCCGCTGCGGCGCCCGGGGGCGTAGCTCCCGCTTTGTAGCGCGTCACTTCCTTCCAGCGCGCGTTCACGCGCTCGAAGATCACCTTGAACGCTGCGTCATTTCCGTCGTACGCACGGCCGCAGCTCACCTGCGCCAGGCTTTCCGCTCGACGCACTTCGCAACCTGAAATCTGTTCCGGCTTGGCACGTTCCAGCAGTTTCATCGCGGCTCGATCCGAAATCTGTCCGCGCAACGTGACGCCCGCCATGGCTTCGCGCGTGCTCTGGCGAGGCTCGGCGACGACGTTCGCGAGTTCAGACAGCATGGAGTACGCCGTCTCGCCGGCGCCGCCGAGGAAATAAGGAGCCCGTCGTCCAGGCCAGATCTGAACGTGGATTTCCCAGCCGACCTCGATGCTGTCTGCGCACGAGTGGCGGAGCACCGTGCGCGTGGGAACGATGTCGCCAACGCGATGCGGACCCTGCAGCGAACGCGTGATCTGCAGGCTGCCGATCTGAACTAGCCACTCCTTTCCATCTTCAGTGACTTTCTCTTCGCGAACTTCGATCACCCTGGCATCGAATGCTGCGAAAGGCGCCACCACGGGATTTCCAGGTACGCGGATGTCCGGGCTGCAGGCTTCCGCCACGCCGCCAATCGCAATGAGGAATCCTATCGCGCAGGGAAAACGTAGTTGCATGTGGGCGCGAGCCTAACATGCGAGCGGCGGTGACTTTCAGGAACGACCGGCGCTCGTGGCGGCCGAAGCATCCGCCCACAGGATTCGCTTCTTGCCGCGGCTCGGGCTCTTGCGGACCGGCGTGGGTGTCGGCGCCTCGTAGCGAAGGATCTCGACCCACTCGCCGTCGACGCGCTCGAACATTACTTTGTGTTTGGCGTCGTTGCCGCCGAAAGCCTTGCCCCAGCTCACCTGCGCGAAGTTTCCGGCACTCGCGATGTCGCAGCGTTGTTGTTTGCCGGCGCCCGCACGCGCACGCAATTGCGAAGCGAGTCCCGCATCGACGTCGCCGCGCAGCGAGGCGTTCTTCAACGACGGCCGGCGGCTCTGACGAGGCTCGCCGGTGGCATATGCCACGGCCGGAAACGGTCCCTGGGGCGCAGCCTGCGTTTTCGGCAGCGCTTCCACGATCTCGAAGGGTCCGCCCGTTTCCGACACGACCATGACGTGACCGCCCTCTTCGACGTATCCACCGCAGCTGTGCGCGCCGATGAGCGTGAACGTCTCTACCTGCTGGCCTGCGCTGTAAGGCCCGTGAAACGACCGGACGACTTCGACCAGGGCATGCCGCGCGAGCTTCGCGCCAAACGGAGAGCGCGCGTCCTTAACCTCGTGTACCGACACGACGTAGGCTTCGAAAGCCGCGTGAGGCGCATTGATGGGAGTGCCGGGCGCGCGTGGCGCCGGGGTGCATGAGTTCGCCGCGGCTGCGAGCAGCGGGAAACCCGTGAGGATCGCGAGCCAGATTGCTGTAAGCACGCGCATGAGGCCATCTCACACCCGCCAAGGGCTGGATAGCGTGATTGCCGCCGCATTCCGGGGCCGGTGTTGTTAGCCGTGTTTCGCAGATTCCACGGGATGCCGTGCCCCATGAGACACGCAGCACAGTTCCGGCTAGGGGTTCCCGGAAGCGTCAGGGCTTCCAGTCGACGGCGTAATCCGCGAGATAGGCATCGACGGAGGAGCCCACGGTCGGATAGAAGCTGCGCTCGCCGAAACGATCGAACAGTTCGAAGCGCTTGAGCTTGTCCTTGACCGGGTCTTTCATCTCCGCGAATCGCAGTTCGACGCCCGCCTCTTTCAGTTCTCGCTCGAGAACATCGAGTACGTCGGCGGATGTCACGTCGATGCTCGTGACCGGTTCTGCCGTGACCACGATGCGCTTGACGGGTGTCGGAGACTCGGCGATCGCATCGAGCACCCGCTGGCGAAAGAGCTCGGAGTTCGCGAAGAACAACGGCGCGTCCCAGCGGAACAGCACGAGCCCGGGCACGCGTCGCGCATTCGGATACCGCTTCACATCGTGATAGCCGCGCACGCCGTCGGCGCGACCCAGGATTGCGAAGTGCGGCCGCCAGCCGTCCCAGAGAAACTCGATGACGGCGAGAATCACCGCGATGCCGATGCCCTGCACTACCCCGAAGACGGCCACTCCCACGAAGCAGGCGATGGACAGCCAGAACTCCCACGCCTGGATGCGGAGGATGCGGCGCAGGTCGGCGAATTCGAAAAGGCCGAGTGCCGCGGCGATCACGACGGCCGCGAGCGCGCTGCTCGGCAAATCCTTCAGGAGATTCGGCGCGAAGACGAGCAGCAATGCAACCGCGACCGCGCCGGTGACGCCGGTGAGTTGCGACTGTGCGCCCGCCGATTCCGCGACGGGCGTGCGCGACGAGCTGCTGCTGATCGGGAAGCCCTGGAACAAACCACCGGCGAAGTTGGCGGCGCCCAGGCCGATCATCTCCTGGTTGGGATCCACGGGCGTGCGCAGCTTGGCGGCGTAGGTTCGCGAAAGCACGCTGGTATCCGCGAAAGACACCATGGCGACCGCACAACCACCGATGATGATCGGGCCGATATCGGAGGCGGTGATCATGGGAATCGCCAAGGTTGGCAATCCCTGCGGCAACGAACCGAGCACCTTCACGCCGGCGGAGACATCGAGGTCCCATACTCCGACGACGATCGTGGCGGCGACGACGGCGATCAGCAGCCCCGGAATGCGCTTGAACGGCTTCAGCGCGAGGATCGCGATGAGCGTGCCCACACCCACGGCGAATCCTGTCCAGTTTGTTTTTCCGTCCGTGACGGCATTGAAGAGGTGCACGACGTCCCGGATGGGTCCTGCGCCTTCGATCTTGAATCCGAGCAGCTTCGGCAACTGGCTGATGAGCACGGTGAGCGCGATTCCGTTCATGTACCCGTAGCGGATCGGCTTGGAGAGCAGTTCGGTGATGAACCCGAGCTTGAGCGCGCCGATCAGGATGCACACTACGCCGGACACGAGCGCCATCGCGCTCGCAATGGCGACCGCGCGCATGGGATCGCCGCCCGAGAGTTGAAGGACGACGGAGAGGATGATCGCTGCAAGCGCCGAGTCCGGACCGAGCACCAGGATCCGGCTGGGGCCGAACAGTGCATAGGCGAGGAGCG
>Ga0315912_10000534_pt1 | contig 66937 bp, 61 predicted proteins | sample VfabasoilMG_FD_204469 | JGI IMG/M metagenome (GOLD analysis project Ga0315912, IMG submission 204469) | Garden soil microbial communities collected in Santa Monica, California, United States - V. faba soil | ecosystem: Environmental > Terrestrial > Soil > Garden | place: USA: California... | reverse complement strand
AGAGCTCGTGAACCTGGACCTGCGGAGCCTCGTCGAGACGCCCGCTCAGGTGCAGCTCGTCGCTCTGGGCGCCACCGCTGACGCGCCACTGGCCTTGAACCTGAGCGCGCTCACGATCGTGCGCGGGGATCTGCAGCTGGAGAGCCTTGCGACCCTGCAGAGTCTGGCAGGCCTGCCAGTTCTCCGTGACGTTCATGGGTCCCTCTTGATCAATTCGAACGCCACGTTGACGAGTCTTGGTCTGAGCACTTTCACGCGGCTCGACGGGAATCTATCGGTCATGAGCAACGCCCAGCTTCCCACCTGCGAGGCATCGACGCTTCGCAATCGCTTGCAAATGAGTGGGTTCGACGGAACAGCGAGCATCAGCGGTAATCTCACCGATACCTGCGGGTGAGATTCGTGCGCTGGACGAGACGGGGCGCGCTCGTGATTGTCTCGCTGGGCGCCCGCGGCTACTTCCATTTCACCCCGGGCGTCACGCTCGCGATGTGAGTCGGGTTCCCCGTCGTCGCTGTCGGCGTCCTGTTCCGTCTCTGGGGCGTGGTGGTCGGGTGCTAGGAATGGGACGTGACCAACCCCGACGGGAGCTGGAAGCCTCCGCAACGAGGCTCCGAGGGTCGTCCTCCCATCCCGGATTGGCTGCGCGCGCTGGTTCGCTTGATGGACTCACAATTCGCGATCCCGGGGACGAACCTTCGTTTCGGCCTGGATCCGCTGCTCGGGTTATTTCTTCCCGGCGCCGGCGACGTGGTCGGAGGCCTGGTTTCGCTCTTGCTCATCGCGGTCGCGTTCCAAAGCGGGGTGCCGGCGGTCGTGCTGCTCCGCATGCTGATCAACGTGGGCGTGGATGCGCTCGCCGGCGCCGTGCCGCTGCTCGGCGATCTGTTCGACGCCGCGTATCACTCGAACGAGAAGAACCTGGAACTCCTCGAGCGCCACGCGGAGCCCGGTCGCAAGCCGACCTTCCAGGACTATCTGGTGGTGACGCTCGTCATCGGAGCGCTGCTCGCGCTCTTGTTGGTGCCGGTCGCCATCGTGGTGCTGCTGGTGAAGCTCGCCGAGGGCGGCGGTTGAAGGCGGGGGCGGTCGTCGCCTACGCGGGTCCCACGTTGTAGTCGATGCCGACGACTTCGAATCGCCCGTAGACGAGCTCGCCGTCCGGCAGCTGCCAGCGGGCGGTGGCCCGGCTCACGACGCGTCGGTCGTCGAAGACGCGGTACTCGTCGATCGGCGTGGACCACCGAAACTTCTCGTACTTCTTGCCGTCGGCCGACAGGTAGCGGTCATCGGAAACGAAGTTCACGAGATCGCCGGCTTCATCGAACGAGAGCGTCGCGGAAATCGTGTTCCCGGCGTTGGTGAACGTTCCCTTCACGATCCGTTCGTCGAGCTCTTGCCAGCCGATGCTCGGATCGATCAGGGTGGCGGGTGCCATCAGGCACATGTCGTTGAACATCGTGACGGTTTCGCCCTGGTTCATCTCGGGGCCACGCGCGTCGACGACGCGGAACAGCGACGCGACCTTCACCTGCATGCTCGCCTCGGGGCCGAGGTAGAGGTGTAGTGCGTCGAAGGGGATGCCGAGGAGCGTCGCGTGCATCAAGAAGAGTCGCGCCGGCTCCGGGACGAAGCTGTATTGCTCTGCCTCGATCGGCATCCAGGCGGCATCCGGGCTTCGGCGCATCTCACCACGGAACCTGGCGTGGAAGTTCTCGACGCGGGCGCGCCCGACCACCCTGCAGCGGTCGAGGTACTTCTGGAGAGCAGGCGGAAGGTGCGCGAGATCCGCCGCCGTGACGGGGGAGCTCGCGGGCACGCGCACGAGTCGACGTGCCGCTTCCCGCGCGAAGATCGATCGGAAACTCGACGTGCCGTTGATTCGCTGGTTCATGATGAAAACCTGCAGCAAGATCCATGCTTGCCGTCACGCCGCCGGGGTTTCCACGCCGGGCGCTGCCTCGATCTCGAGCACGACCTCCGGCGGATGCTTCAGCGTGCCGTAGGCTGGACAGTGGCGGACCGCTCGCTCGATCGGCTGGTGGTACTGGGACGGTACGCTGCTCGGTAGAACCACGCGCATGGACAGTCGCCCGATGCGCGGCGCCGGATCCCGGACCTTGTCGAACTCGACCTCCACGCGCAGACCATCCGTGGAGAGATTTCGACCGAAGAGGAATGCCGCAGCGTAGTAGTGCGCGCAGGCCCCGACGGCGAAGGCCATCACGTCGAGAGGCGACGGGCCCTGATCCTCGCCGCCCGGCACCGGCGCCGGCTGGTCGAAAATCAGTTCGTGATTGCCGACGCGCACGCGGGAGGCGACGCCACCCGCCGACACAATCGTTGCTTTCATGGGGTCCTCCAGGACTCACCCTCTCTAAAGCAACCTTCGTACCCACGCGGGCTTCGCTACTTTCGAGCGCACGCAGCTACCGAACGCGCAAGTATTGCGTGAGCGCGCGCCACGGTGCCGGAGTGAAAAGGTAGCCGAGTAGGACGAGCAGCAGGACGCCGGGAATCACGCGTACGGTCGCGTGACCGTCGAGCTCGAAGCACCGTCGAGAGAAATCGGGCTCGACCCAGATCGACTCGGCGCCGACGCTCGTGAGCAAGAGCGCCAGGGGCACGAGGGCGCCCCACAGGCGTCCCGTATCGGCGGGATCGCCGAGCCCCGCCTTGAGCCGCAGCTGAAGCCGTTGGGGCTTCAACTGGCGGAGCAGGCGTCGAGCGAGCCGAAGCAGCGACGGTAGGAAATCCGGGCTGAAGAGCAACGCACGCAGCTGACGAGCGTTCGTGGCATGGGGCGGGCGGCGGCTGCGGCTCGGCGCGGCACGAGCCACACGTGGAGACCCCTCGGCGGATATCGCTGGGCCGAAGGGTCCCCAGCGTGGGGCGGCCGAAACGACGAGCCTATCCTCGCGATGAATCGAGAGGTCGACGCTCACCGGCACGAGCAGCACCGCCACGACGACAGCGAGAAGCACGAGGACCCAGAGCATGGGCTAGTCCGCGGCCGCGTCGGCTTTTCCCTTCGCGCTCATCACCTTGCCGATCGTCTCGGCAATCGTCTCCGCAGCCGAGGCGGCACTGCCGAGAATCGTCTCGACCCGCACGCCTCCCTTGTCGGCGATCAAGAGGGCTACCGGTTTGACCCCGCCGCCGAAAGCGGAACCCGATCCGCCGCCGGAGCCGTTCTTCTTGTCGCTTCCGCTTCCGGCGCCGACCCCCACGCCGAACCCGACGCTGACGAGCGGCACGATCGTACATTCGCCGAGCTGGATCGGGTTGCCGACGACGGTCTTGCTGGTGAGGATCGTCTCGAGCTCTTTTGCTGTCGAATTCAACAGCCTGGTGGCATCTTCGTCCATGTCGTCACGTCTCCTTCTGGTTGCCTGCTCGCCGAACCTGGCGTGCTGGACACCTAGTCGCATCACTTGCGAACGGTGTGCCAACGCCGGTAACTGCACTCTTGCTCGCCTCAGTCCGGGGCCCGAACCGTGAGGACGGGGCAGGGCGCCATCCGGACGACGCTCTCCGCAACGCTGCCGGCGAAAGAGTGAGCTCGGCCCGTTCGACCGTGAGTCCCCATCACGATGAGATCGGCTTTCGATTCCTTCGCACGCGCGAGGATTGCGTCCCGAGGCTTTCCCGCTTCCAGCTTGACGCTGATCTTCGCTCTGTCCGCTGCGGGAAAAGAAGCAAGGAACGTTTCTAACTCCTCTTTCGCGACGTTGATGGCGTACTCGCGCAGGGTGGTCGTCCCGCCTCCGCCGGCGACTCGAGGTTCGCTCTTGAACTGTGGGACCTCCGCCACGTGGAGAGCTTCGATGCTCGCGCCCAGCTGGGTCGCGAGGGACATGGCGTGCGCCAGCGCCGCGCTTGCGCAGTGCGAGAAGTCGATGGGAACGAGGATTTTCGAGACCTTGTACATGTGAGAAGCTCCGGTCGGGTGTTGCGCTCGCCGTTCTTGAGAGCGCCGCTAACGACGTCCTAAGCAAGGCTCGAGCCAACACGCGTAGATCTCGGATCTGTCGCAACCTCTCTGCGCTGGACCGGCGGCGGCTGCGGGAGGAGCGCAGATTCTGCGCCGCCTCAGGGCGTACGCACGGTTTGCGCGTTCGGCGCGGCGGACATGACCCGGGCTCTTCCGTGGGAGGCCTGTGCCGGCACGTGCCTTGCTTCGGTCCGCTTGTGTTCGACGCGAGTCCACAGCCCGCCCCGACGTTCGGTACAGGCAAGCCCGGCTGCGTGTTGTCGTGCGCGATGCTGTCGAAAACCTATCGGATGGGTGAAGTCGATGTCCGCGCCCTGGATTCGGTGAATTTCACGCTCGATCGTGGCGAGCTCCTCGTTCTGCTCGGCGCGTCGGGCAGCGGAAAATCCACCTTGCTCAACATACTGGGCGGGCTCGATGTGCCGTCCGCCGGGCGTGTCTTCTTCGGAGGTCGTGAGCTCACCGACGCCGACGAGGACGAGCTCACCGACTACCGCCGCCGCAGCGTCGGCTTCGTATTCCAGTTCTACAACCTGATCCCGAGCCTGACGGCCCGTGAGAACGTCGCGCTCGTCACCGACATCGCGGACAATCCGTTGGACGCGGAGGAGGCGCTCGCACTGGTCGGGCTCGCGGACCGACTCGATCATTTTCCGGCGCAGCTTTCCGGAGGCGAGCAACAGCGCGTCGCCATCGCGCGAGCCATCGCGAAGCGGCCGCCGGTCTTGCTGTGCGACGAGCCGACCGGGGCACTCGACTCACGCACCGGTATCCTGGTGCTGGAAGTCCTCGAGCGCGTGAATCGCGAGCTTGGCTCCGCCACCGCGCTGATCACCCACAACGCGCCGATTGCGGAAATCGCGGATCGCGTGGTGACGCTGGCCGACGGGCGGATTCAGTCCGAACGACGCCCGGGACGCGTGGTGCACGCGCGCGACCTCACCTGGTGAGCCATGGCGACGACCGCACTGAGACGAAAGCTCTGGCGAGGCATGTGGAGCCTGAAGGGCCAGATCATCACCATTGCCCTCGTCTTGGCCGGCGGCATCGCGTGTTTCATCTCGCTGCGCGGAACCTACCTGTCACTGGAGGACGCGCGCAGCGCCTACTACGATCGCTACCGCTTCGCGGACGTGTTCGCGCGCGCGGAGCGCGCCCCGGAGGAGTTGATCGAGAAGATCGAGGCGCTGCCGTCCGTCGAGGTCGTCGAAAGTCGCATCGTCGAGGAGGTGACGATCCCGATCGAAGGGCTGGCGAGGCCCGCCTACGGGCGCCTTCTCTCGCTGCCCAGCGGTCGCCCCCCGGCGACCAACGACCTCTTCCTGCGCAGCGGACGTTTGCCCGCGCGCGGTAGGGAGGACGAAGCCGTCGTCCTGGAAGCATTCGCCGAAGCTCATGGACTCGAGCCTGGTGCCCGGTTGCCGGTGGTCATCAATGGAAGGCTGAGGGATCTGCGCGTCGTCGGGATTGCCCTTTCGCCCGAGTACGTGTTTGCGATCCGCCCGGGGGCTCTGGCGGACGATCCCAAGCGCTACGCGGTGCTCTGGATGGACCGCGCCACCCTGGCATCCGCATTCCGACTCGAGGGAGCGTTTAACGACTTGACGTTGCGGCTCCAATCCGGAGCGTCGGAACGCCCGGTGTGCTTCGCGCTCGACAAGATGCTCGCTCGGTACGGCGGGGTCGGAGCCGTCGGGAGAGATGGCCAGATCTCCAACAGGATCCTGGTGCAGGAGCTCAGCCAGCTCAGGGCACTCGCCGGCATGGTACCGTTGATCTTCCTCGGCGTTGCCGCCTTCCTGATCAATCTGGTGCTCGCGCGGCTCGTACGCCTGGAGCGGCCCGAGATCGCCACCCTGAAGGCGGTGGGCTACTCCAATTGCGAGATTGCATCGCACTACCTCGGCCTCGTCACGGTCGTGGTCGTACCGGGGATCCTGGTCGGGTTGGCGGGGGGGTTCCTCCTCGGCCGAAATGTCCTCGGCTTGTACGCGAAGTCCTTTCGCTTCCCCGACCTGGACTTCGACTTGTCGCCTTCCCTCGTGGTCTCCGCGATCGCCGTGACGGTGCTCGCTGCGGTTGGAGGCGCCCTCGGCGCCGTCCGCGGAGCCGTGAAGCTGCCCCCTGCGGAGGCGATGCGCCCGCCGGCCCCTGCGCGCTATCGGCGGGGAATCGTCGAGCGACTCGGCCTTTCAGCGTTTTTCGGTCCGAGCGGCATGATGGTGCTGAGGGAAATCGTGCGCCGCCCGGGGCGAACGCTTCTTTCGTCTGCAGGTATGGCGGGTGCCATCGCCCTCCTCATTCTCTCGCGATTCGGCTGGGACTCGATCACCACCTACTTCGAGGGCACTTTCCGGCGCGAGCAGCGCCAGGACCTCACCGTGGCCTTTGCTCGGCCCGTTGACCCACGCGTGGTCGGTCAGCTCGCACGGATGCCCGGCGTCACGATGGCCGAAGGCCTGAGGGCCGTCCCCGTTCGCGTGCGCCACGAGCACCGCATGCGGGATTCGATCTTGATGGGTCTCGCCGACGAAGCAACGCTCAGGCGCCTCATCACCCGTGGCGGCGGGCACGAAGTGGAGGTGCCAAAAGAAGGCGTTCTCCTGACGAAGACGCTCGGCGAAATTCTGCACCTAGAGGTCGGTGATCGTCCGTTGCTCGAGGTGCGGGAGGGAGCGAGACCTACCGTCAGGCCAGTCATTGCGGGCTTCATCGACGAATCGATAGGGCTCCAGGTGTACGGTCGCGCGGACCTCGTGGCCGCGCTGGAGGGCGATACCGGCGCCGTGTCGTCGGTGCTCTTGAAGGTCGACCGGCAAAAGCTCGATGCCGTCGAGAGTGAACTCAGACGTTCGCCGCACGTGATCGACGTGTCCGACGTGATCGCGGACATGGAGCGGCTCTTCGACATGAATGCGTCGATCATGAACGTGTGGACGGCGATCTCGGTCGTCCTTTCCGCGTGCGTCGTGTTCGGCGTGGTCTACAACAACGCCCGCATCAACTTGGCCGCTCGCAGTCGTGATCTCGCCTCGCTACGAGTGCTCGGCTTCTCGCGACGTGAGATCTCGGCGATCCTCCTTTCGGGTCTCGCTTTCGAAGTGCTCCTGGCGCTGCCGGTAGGGGTCGTACTCGGCCGGTACTGGGCTCAGAGCTTCATGAGCACCGTCGACCAGGAGACTTTCCGCTGGCAAGTCTTCGTCGCGCCGCGGACGTACCTACTGTCGGTGGCCGTGGCAACCCTCGCTGCGCTTGCGAGCGCCCTCTGGGTACGTCGCAGCCTGGATCACCTCGACCTGATCTCCGTTCTCAAATCAAGAGAGTGAAACGACCATGGCTCCAACCCTCACTTCAGACCTTCCGTCCACTCCCGGCGTCTCTCAGACGGGCGCCGCTCCGGTCCTTTCCGCGGTTCCGGGCAGCCCCCGGCGCTCTCGCGACAAGCGGCGAGCCTGGCTTCGCGGGCTGCGGCACGTCGTCGTCGGCGTCGTGTTGCTCTCGGCGCTCGGCGCAGCGGTCCTCGCGCTTCGCCCCCGGCCCGTTCCCGTCGACGTCGGGCAGGCGCGACACGGCGCTTTGGTCGTAGCGATCGAAGAACCCGGGGTGACACGCGTCAAGGATCGCTACACCGTGTCTGCTCCGGTGACCGGGCACGTCTCGAGGGTGTCCCTGGAAGCCGGGGACGGCGTCCACGACGGCGATTCGCTGGCAGAGATCGCGCCGGCGCTCTCGCCGCTTTTGGACGAACGAACGCGCGCGGAGGCGGAGGCGCGCCTCGGTGCAGCGGTCTCGGCGCTCGGGCAGGCGCGCTCGCTGGGCGCCCGCGCGCGGGTCGCTCGCGAGCTCGCCGACCAGGAGCTCAACCGCACGAAGTCACTCGCCGCCGCCGGATCCTTGCCCCAGCACGCGCTCGAGCAGGCGGAGTTCGGCGCTCGGATGCGAGCCGAGGAGGAGACCTCTGCGGAATTCGCCGCCAAGGTTGCCGCCGAGGAGGTCCGTCTCTCCCGCGTGGCCCTGGGTCGTGACGGGCAGAGCTCGACGCGCGACCGGCACCTCGACGTCCTCGCTCCCGTCTCAGGTCGCGTCCTGCGTGTCCATCAGAAGAGTGCCGGAGTGGTGCAGGCCGGGACGCCGATCGTCGAGATTGGTGATCCGAGGGCGCTGGAGGTCGTGGTCGACGTGCTCACGACGGATGCGGTTCAAGTGAAGCCCGGAACCGCGGTGGTGATCCAGGGGTGGGGTGGCGACGTGCCTCTCGCCGGCAAGGTCCGCCGGGTCGAACCCTCCGCTTTCACACGCCCGTCCGCACTCGGTGTGGACGAGCAGCGTGTGAACGTCATCGTCGCTCTCACGGATGCGCCGGAGCGCTGGAGCGCGCTCGGCGACGGATACCGTGTTGAGGCGCGTCTCGTGCTCTGGGGCGGCAACGTACTCTGCGTGCCGCAGGGAGCCGTGTTCCGATACGGGGACGGCTGGGCCGTCTATGAGCTTCGGGGCGGCACGGCCGCGCTCACCGCCGTGAAGGTCGGACACCGGGGGGACACCGAGGTCGAGATCGTCTCGGGGCTTTCGCCGGGGGCGACCGTGGCCGTCCACCCCGGCGACCGCGTGAAGCACGGAGTCCGCGTCGAGCCGCGGTAGCGTTGGCCCGTGGCGCAAAGTATGCGAGCGTCCCGCCGCACCAGCATCATGCCCATGCAGCGCCGTTGCCGCATCGTGCTCACTGGTGGACCCGGGGGCGGCAAGACCACCGCCGCAGACCTGTTCCGCCGCGAACTGGGGGAGTCGGTCGTCGTGGTGCCGGAGTCGGCGACCATCCTGTTTGCCGGAGGCTTTCCGCGCTGGGATCAAGTCGATGCGGGCAGAGCCACCCAGACCGCGATCTTCCACCTGCAGCGCAGCATCGAGGACGTGCAGTCGGCGCACTATCCCGACCGCGTGTTGCTGTGCGATCGCGGCACCATCGACGGTGCCGCCTACTGGCCCGATGGCGACGGAGACTTCTTCGAGCAGATGGGCACGACGTTCGAGACCGAACTACAGCGCTACGACGCGGTGGTCTTCTTCGAAACGGCCGCGGTGGCCGGGCACTCGATCGAAGGTGGCAACCCGGTTCGCAACGAGTCACTGGAGCAAGCGGTGGCGCTGGACGCACGTCTCCGGCGCCTCTGGGCCAGGCACCCACGCTTCTCCTTGGTGCCCCATTCGCCGTCCTTCCTCCACAAGATCACCACGGGGCTCGCTTTGCTCCAGAGCATCGTGGAGCAAGCCCGCGGCTAGAGCGCATCTCACGACCTGGCTGGTCAGGGGCTGGAGGTTCCCCGTGTTGCCGTGCGCTGGTACTCGAGCACCGGGACCCAAGTACCCGGCACCTGGAACACTTCGTTCACGAAGTGGACGACTCGGGTGCCCGTGGCTGGCGACTTGCCTGGCGTCGAAAGCAGGTCGTCGAGCGCGGTCTGCAAGTTCACCGATAGGCCAAGCGTGAGGAGCTGCCGGACCGGGGCAGCCGAGCGGGGGATCGGCCGGTACCCGCGCGTTCCGTATCCGAGAGAAATGTCCAGGTAGCGGAGTCCCCCGATCCGGTCGTCCGCCTTGACCGGCGGCAGCGACGCCAGGTGAAACGAGCACAGGTACGTCTGCCCCGAGTAGTCCTCCGCCACGTTGAGCGCCTCCTTCATGGAGGCTGCGCGCTGCTGATCGCGCGAGGGGAAGTAGGTGATCTTCAGGCTCAGCGCCTCGTCGACCGGTGGGAGCAGCATCAGCACCAGCGCCGCAGCCTGCCCGCTGAGGTTGGCCGCAATATCGCCCGTCGAGAAGCCGTAGTCGTCTTGGTAGCCGTCCTTCAGCTCGATGGCGGTAAAGAATGCCGTCGTGAGCACCGTCGCGCTGGTGATGGACGCGGCGGGCGAGAAACCGCCCCATTCGAGGACATTCTTGGACGCTCGGTTCGACAGGTAGTTCGCATACACGTGCCCGAGCTTGTCCGCCCCGCCAGCGTACGTGTGGACACCGAACGCGCCCTCGTTGCGCAACGCGAACGTTTGGCTTGCGCCTGCGCCCGTCCACCATGCCGCCGAGATGAGGACCCAGGCCGCTCCGTATGCCGTTCCCACGATCCCCAGCGAAAGCCCGCGCTGCCACGCCGGCGTGACGGGTTCAGAAGGCGGCGCGCTGGCTTCCGCGGCTGCGGGACGGGCAGCGAGAATGCAGAGCCCGAGCACGACCGCGTGAGCTCTGCCCATCTTGAAGTCCCACGCCCTCTCAGGTCGTGGCGCTCCACGGCGCCTTGGGGCGGTGCTCGGAGCGTGCCGAACGCTCGGCGCGCTCAGCGCGCTCCTTCACGCCGAGCAGCATGCGGCGGTCCATCGCGAAGCCCACCGGCTCGATCAGTGTTGGACCGAAAGCGAGGCGAGTCGCCACGTCGTCCGAGCACGCGCCCCGGTAACGGCTGATGAAGCGACACCGGTTTTCACCGAGGGGCTCGACCAGAAATACCCAGCTCGCGGCGGTCCAGGGCCGGCCCTGCGCTCGGGCTTGCTCGTCGGCGGGCGCATAGGCGACGACGTGCCGCCAAAGCTCCACGGCCACGATCTGGAATCGAGGGGCTTTTGGATCCGGGTGCAGCAGCAGTGCTTGCCCGACCTGGGCCTGCCACTCGGGGTGCACGACCTCGGCATTTCGCACCTCGCAGCCGGCCAGGTTCTCGAGCCACTGGTAGCTGTAGAAGCCGCCACGATCGGCCCCGATCTGGGCGATCCACGGCCACACACGCTCGGCGGGCGCTGCGATCTCGACCCCGTGTGTGTAGCCCCAGCGCGGCTCCGGGACGAGCTCGTCACCAGGGTATTGGCGGTCCGCCGTCGCCTCGTCCAGGCCCCAATGACTGCGCGCGCGGCGATGAAAGGGTGACAACAGCGCGGCGACGATCACCGCGGCGCCCCCGATCCCCACGAGTACGTCGTCGACGTCGTCGCGCGGCAGGCGACCCTCCGCGCGCGCGGCCAGGCGCCGCAGCATCGTGGTCTGCATGAGGCGATGCACCGGCCGGATGGTCGCGACGTGCAACAGTCCGCTCGCCGGAAATGCGGCGCGGGCCCGGACGGAGAGCCTCGTCGTGTTCGCATCGAGCGGTTCGAGCACGAAGGTCCAGGTGACTTGCCAGTACCGTTCGGGGCGCGTGCTGTCGAACGGGAGCTGTTTGTGCGCACCCGAATCGAAGAGCCCGCCGAGGACCAGGGTACGCGTCGGCTCGATGCGCAGGACCTCGAAACCCTCGTCGCTCTCTGGCGCGGCGGGTAGAACCTGGCCGACCTCGATGTCGAGCCATTCCGGATGCAGCTCTCGGGCGCTGCGCTCGAACCCGTTGTCAATCGAGTCGATGGAATAGAACCCCGCGCGCCGGCATCCCATCCGCAAGAGCCATGGCCAAACGCGCTCCGGGGGCGCCGCGATCGTGATCCCGTGCGTCACTTGCGCAGACGCGTCAGGCAAGAGATCGTCGCCCGCGAGCGGGCGTTCGTTCATGGTCGCTTCGGGCGTGCCGAGCTCATGCGCCAGCGACGCGAGCAACGTGCGGCGGATGAAGTGCGAACCCGGTCCGATGAAGCGGAAGTAGCGCTTGAACTTGGGCCATGACTCGTCGTCGGTGGCGTCGACGCGCACCTCGACTTCGACGCGCGACCCGGTCTCGCCCCATGGCAGCACGCGCACGGCCCAGGCCACCTTGATGAAGCCAGGGACGTCGAATGCGGCGTACGCGCGGGCATCGCGCACGTGTACGAACGGGATCTCCGGTTCCCAGACCTTGCCGATAGCCCCCACCACCACCTCCCGACCCGGCTCCTCGGCCAGGATCTGAAACCCAGGTCGCTCTTCCGACGAGGCCAGGTCGTCGATGCGGATCGAGGAGGCGACGACCTTGCCGCGCAGACGGTCCGGGATCCCGCGGATCGCGAACAGCGCGCGGATCAACGGAGACTTGGCGAGGTTCTCGTGTCTGACCAGCTGCCAGACGCGTTCGGCCGGAGCGGCGAGCTCGACGTGGTCGAGTTCGAGGAGGCGTGGCGTGGGGAGAACGAGGTCGAGCATGCACTCCCCTTCGCAAGAGCCGTGCCTGGGTTTGGTAACGTCGCGCTCGCAGAGGGCCCGGCGTCGCAGCATCCGTGCCCGCGCGATCGCTTCCAGCGGGCATGACCGAGGCCCCCCTCGCAGCGCAATGTTTGCCGTTGATCGTCCGGACCCGCAGCTTCTGCGTCTGCGGCGCATTGAGATCTTGGGTTGGGCTCGGGTCTCGATCTTGCTTACTGGCCATCTCGTGGCGCCATGACCCCGAGCGAAGCCGAAACCGCAAAGGCGTGTCGAACCGGGGCTCTTGCCGCGCTCTCCGTTCTCGCCGCGACGGCGCTGTCCGGTCCGGGAGCAATGCTCCTGGTCGAGCTGGTCCATGCGCAGCCCCCATGGCGCGAGGCGCGACGCTTCGCCGAGGAACTCCACTGGGTTCAATCCGTGCCCTATTTCTTGGGGTTCTTCCTCACGGGCAGCTTCGTCGTCCTTCTGGCGAGCCTCTACCAGGTTGCACCCCGGCCGGTGAAAGCCCGCGTGCTTGCGGGGCTCGTGTTCGGAGGCGTTGCGGCCTCCATGGTTTTCCACAACTACGTTCTCCAGACCACCTTCGTGCCCGAGCTCGCGCGGGCCTACCGCGCCGACAACGCTCCACTCATTGCGGCGTTGTCGATGGCAAATCCGACCTCGCTCGCTTGGGGGCTCGAGATGTGGGGATACGGAGTCCTCGGTGTTGCGACATGGCTTTCGGCTGCCACGTTCACAGGCTCCGGGCTCGAGCGTTCCGTTCGTCGGGGGTTCGTGGCGAACGGCTGGATGAGCATCGCCGGGGCGGTCGTCACGTCGCTCGACCCCGCCTGGGTGTTCCGTACCAGCGGGATGTCGTTGTTTGCCGCCTGGAACGTACTCCTGCTCGGTGTCATGGGCCTCACCTACGTGGCGCTGCGCCGGCGAACGCGCGCGACGCGCGTTTAGTTCCTGCGTTGGGCGAGGCCGGCGCTCGACTCGGAGTTCACGCCTAGCCTTCGGCTCGCACGGGCGGGTACGAGTGAAGCACGCGCAGGTAGTTGGCCCGCTCGTAGCCTGAGGGATCGGTGGCTCGCGAGAGGTTCAGGCTGCCTCGAACGTGATCGAGAGAAGGCGCCTGATGCACGTCGAGCCAGGTCGAAAGCTCGGCGCGAATCTGCCTGAATCGAACGAAGCCGTGCTGGATGACTTCCGAGAGCAACTGAACACCGTGCGCGCCTGCGAGGATGGCCTTCAGGGCATCCTCGGAGGAGTGGACACCGCCTGTCACGGCGAAAGACGTTTCGAGTCGGGCCGACAGGATGGCCAGCCAGCGCAAGCGCAGCGGCAGTTCCGACTTGCCGGAAAGGTCGAGCCGTGGCTCCACCGCGAGCGTGTTCAGGTCGATGTCCGGCTGCAAGAACCGATTGAACAAGACGAGCCCCCGCGCTCCGGCATTCACGAGCCGCTGGCTGAAGTGGGGTAGAGACGTGTAGAACGGCGAGAGCTTTACGGAAACGGGTAGCGTCGTCCGCCGCAGCATCGCCTCCACGAGTGCCACGGTTTCGTCCTCGATCGACTCAGACGTCAGATCGGCGTCGGTCGACACCCTGTAGACATTGAGCTCGAGTGCGTCAGCCCCGGCTTGGTCGACGAGTGCGGCGTAGTCGAGCCACCCCGAGCGCGTGCAACCGTTCAGCGATCCGATCACGGGGACGTGCACGGCGGCTTTCAGTCGCCGGATCTGTTCGAGATACTCGTCCGGCCTGAAGGCGAACTGATGGCGATCCAGGGAATAGTGACTGCCGCTGTCGCCATGAGAAATTTGCTCCTCGAACAGCGAGCGCATCACGATGGCGGACGCTCCAGCGTCCACCGCGTGACGGATGGCATCGACATCCCCGACCAGGGGGGAGGCGCCGAGCATGAGAGGACTGTCCAGGTCGAGCCCGAGATAGCGTGTCGATAGGTCCATGGCTGCTCCGTTTGGTTCGGTCCGTTGCTCCGTTACTCGGCTGCGGCGTTCGTCACGACCGGTGCCGAGCCGTTGCTCGCGAGTGCGTTGAGCACGTCCGGCAGCGCGTCGCTCGTCACCGAGACGGAGTCGATACCGGCATCCGCCAGGAAACGTGCGAACTCCGGGTGGTCGCTCGGACCCTGGCCGCACAGCCCGACCTTGCGGCCGTGCCGATGGGCGCGTTCGATCACGGCAGTGATCGAGCGAAGGACGCCGGGGTCCTGCTCGCTGAACAGCGGCGCCAAGGTTTCCGAGTCCCGGTCGATGCCGAGCGTCAGTTGCGTGAGGTCGTTCGAGCCAATCGAGAAGCCATCGAAGATCTCGGCGAACTCTTCGGCCAGGATGACGTTGTTCGGGATCTCGCACATCACGTACACCTCGAGCCCGTTGGCACCCCGCGCGAGCCCGTTCTTGGCCAGCTCCGCGAGCACCCGCCGGCCTTCCTCGAGCGTGCGGCAGAAGGGGATCATCACCTTGACGTTGGTGAGACCCATGACGTCGCGAACGCGCCGCATCGCCTCGCACTCGAGCGCGAAACCCTCGCGGTAGCGCTCGTGATAGTAGCGAGAGGCTCCGCGGAAGCCGATCATCGGATTGTCCTCGGCCGGCTCGAACGCGCCGCCGCCGAGCAGATGGGCGTACTCGTTGGTCTTGAAATCCGAGAAGCGCACGATCACGGGGCGGGGGTAGAAGGCCGCCGCCACCTGAGCGACACCCGAGGCAAGCCGCTCCACGAAGTACTCCGCTGCGCTCGAGCTGCCGAGCAGCAGCTCTTTCACCCGCGCCCGTTCCATGGGGTTGTCGATTCTCTCGGGATAGAGGAGCGCCATTGGGTGGACGCCGATCCAGCTCGAGACGACGAACTCGGTACGTAGGAGGCCCACCCCCGCGCTCGGAAGCTGTCCGAGGCGGAACGCTGCGACCGGGCTACCCACGTTCAGCATCACCGGCACGCGCGGCGTGGGCAGCGACGCCGGATCCAGTTCCCGGCGCTCGAACTCGAGCTCACCGGCGTAGATGCGACCTTCGTCCCCCTCGGCACAGGAAACGGTAACGACGTCGCCGTCCTTCAGGACGCGGGTCGCGTCGGACGTCCCGACCACGCACGGCAAGCCGAGCTCTCGAGACACGATGGCGGCGTGGCAGGTCCGTCCACCTTGCTCGGTGACCACGGCCGCCGCCCGCTTGAGCACCGGCTCCCAGTCGGGATCCGTCATCGGTGCCACGAGGACCTCGCCTGGCTGGAAGGCGCCAAGCTCCTTCGCGGAGTGAATGATGCGCACGCGTCCGCTGGCCACCTTGGCACCGACGCTCTTGCCCGTGACGAGCACCGGGCCTGCACCGCGAAGCTTGAAGAGCTCGAACTTCGGTAGCCCTTGCTGGGAATGGACGGTTTCGGGCCGTGCTTGCACGATGTAGAGCCGTCCGCTCGGTCCGTCCTTGGCCCATTCGAGATCCATCGGGCACGGATGGCCGTGGCGCGCCGAATAGTGGGCCTCGATGCGAACCGCCCAACGGGAGAGCGTGAGCACTTCCTCGTTCGTCAACGTCGGCTGCATGCGACGCTCCTCCGGGACGGCTCGCTCGGTGACCGAGCGTCCACCTTCGGCGTAGACGAGCTCGACTCGCTTGTCACCGAGCTGCCGGCGAATGATCGGCGAGAAGCCGAGTGCCAGAGTCGGCTTATGCACCCAGAACTCGTCCGGATTGACTCGGCCCTGCACCACGGTTTCGCCGAGACCCCACGACCCGGTCACGATGACCGCGTCCCGAAAACCGCTCTCGGTATCGAGGGTGAAGATGACGCCCGCCGACGCCTCGTCGCTGCGCACCATCTTCTGGATTCCGACCGAAAGCGCGACCTTGCGGTGGTCGAACCCTCGCTCCACGCGGTAGGCGATGGCGCGGTCGGTAAACAACGAGGCCATGCAGTCGCGCACCGCCTCCAGCAACCGGCTGGCCCCCCGCACGTTCAGGTACGTCTCCTGTTGGCCGGCGAAGGAGGCGGTCGGAAGGTCCTCCGCCGTCGCGCTCGAACGCACGGCAACGTCCGTGGCGAGCTCGCCACATTCACCCGAGAAACGCTCGTAGGCGCTGACGATGGCCCCTCGCACTTCGGTGGGGAGCTCAGCGGAGCGTACCCGATCTCGGATTGCGAGACCCACGCGCGCCAGCGCGGTCACGTCACCGACATCCAGTGATTCCAGGGAATCGTAGATGAACGACTCGATCCCTGCCCGCTCGAGGTGGAGGCGAAAGGCGCTCGCGGTGACGGCGAACCCGTCAGGAACGCTGATCCCTTCGGACGCAAGCTCGCGGATGAGCTCACCGAGGGAGGCGTTCTTTCCACCGACCTCCGGGACGGTGTCGAGGTCGAGCTCGCGAAACGGAATGACGTAGCGCATGACTGACAAAGCGGATTGCACACCGCGTACCAACCGGGTCGTTGCCGGTTGGTGCGTCAGAAACGCCTTCCCGACGGCCTGCGCGCGGACCGAAACGCAAAGCCTGCGTGCGCCGTGGACCGTGGCGCCAAGGTTGCGCACCTGCCAAGCGTCGAACTACAGGACCGCGCAGCAGAGCTGATCGAGCAAGTCGTCCAGGTCCTCGCCCGATGCGGGTAGACTGGAGAGCAGCGCCGGCAGGTGCTGACGCACCCAAGCGGGGGCCTTCGATCCCACTCGCACGGGCTCCCCCAGCCCGAGCAGCCGTCGCCACTCAAGCTGTCGTCCGGATTCGTAGTGGGCGGTGAAGCGAGCGAGGTCGCCACCTCTTCGAGACTCGTCTATCCCGCGCGCCAGGAGCCTTGCCTCGTGTAGGCCGACGTTCAGGCTCTGCACGCCAATGGGGCTCGTCGTGTGGGCGGCGTCGCCCGCTAGGAAGACCCTGCCCTTGACGAAGCTCGCGGCGAGAGCGCCCGTGAACCGAGCGACTCCGCTCCATTCCACCGCCTCGTCGCTCACCGCGTGCCACGGCATGCGCTCCGCGATGAGCCTCTTGAAAGCGTCCGTTCGGGGTGCGCGGGGCCAGCCGTCGGCAACCTGGAAGCTGTACCGCGCTGCCCCGCCGTGAAGCGGGTACATCGCGTTGCTCGACCCTTGCCAGAGGGCGAGCTCCGTTTCAGCGCCCGCGTGCAAATCACGCGGAACGTTGAAGAACGCGAAGCTCTGCGGAGGGACGTAGGTCACGAGGGGGATGCCGAGCGCGGAGCGCACCGCGGACTGTGGGCCATCGGCACCGATCAAGAAATCCGCGCGTATCTCGGTCAACTCCGGATCGATCGAGGGTTCGCCGTGCTGGAGTCGCGGTGCGCTGCTCCGGGCGATACGCGCTAGAACGCCGTTCTCGTTCTGCTCCAACGTTGCCAATCGATGCCGATAGAGGACCGGGACACCTTCGGCACGGAGCGCCGTTTCCAGCGCAGTCCTCAGCACGTTCTGAGGCAGGGTGAGGGCCCCGTCCGCATGCGGGGACGCGGGCATCAGGTCGAGAACCGCGCGCCGCTCGCCGTCCGCTCGGATGACGACTTTTCGAAAGGACCTTCCCTGCCACAAGAGCGGTGCCGTCACGTCGATGTCGGTCAGGATGGCGAGTGCCCGCGGGTGGAGGACCACGGCGTAGCTCTGGGCATCTGCCTGCGCGTTCTGGTCGATGAGCGTGCACCGAATCCCACGTCGCGCGAGGCCCAGGGCAGCAAGCAGGCCGACCGGGCCCGCACCCACGATCAGGACGCTCGTGCTCGATGACATGCTGCGGCACTTGCATGCGCCGGGCCACTCCTCCGCGTGCCCAACCGAGGCGCCGCTGGACCGCGGCACGCAAGAAGTGCGCTGGATGGCCTCCACGCGCAAGGATTGCCACAGCGCCCGCCGGGGGGACGCGGAGTCGTTGCCGCCTTCAGCTGAAATACGCCAGCGTGAGGTACTGCTGCAGCATGCGGTGAGCGTTGAAGAAGGAACCGGTGAGTGCGATCGCGTGTCGCATCACGTCCACGTACTCGTCCGGTCTCATGTAGTAGAGCGGCAAGATCACACGCTCGAGTTGCTCGTACAGGTCATCCGCATCCCGCTCCCCATCCGGGGCGTTGCGTGGCTGACTACGGGTCCCGATGGCCCAGCCGGTCACGCCTTCGACGTGCCCTTCAAGCCACCATCCGTCGAGAATGCTGAGGCTCGGCACCCCGTTCACCGCCGCCTTCATTCCGCTCGTTCCGGACGCCTCGAGCGGTGGCTCCGGCGTGTTCAACCACAAGTCGACCCCCGACACCATGAGCTTGGCGAGGTCCATGTCGTAGTCCGCGAGGAAGACCGACTCGATCGCAGGGTCGAGCCGGGCGAACCGGGCGACGACGTTTCGGATCACCTGTTTTCCCTGCTCGTCACGTGGGTGGGCCTTGCCCGCGAAGACCAGCTGGATCGGCCCGATCTCACGCGCGATGCGGGAGAGCCGCTCCGGGGCTTCGAGCAGGAGCCCCGCGCGCTTGTAGGGGGTCGCACGCCGGCCGAACCCAATCGTGAATCGACTCTCGTCGAAGCGCAGCCCCGAATCGTGACGGACACGGTCGAAGAGCATTCGCTTGGCATCCAAGTGGGCCGCGCTCAGGTCTCGTCGCGGAATATTGAGGGCGTAGCGCAGAGACAGATTGTCCTCTCGCCATCCGGGGATGTGTCGATCGAAGAGAGCCTGGAACGCCGGCGTGGCCCAGGTTGCCGCGTGAACGCCGTTCGTGATGGCGTCGATGCGATAGTTGTTGAAAAGCTGCTGCGAAACGTCCCGGTGGCGCTTGGCGACGCCGTTCACGTAGTGGCTCAACGTGAGCGCCAGGAACGTCATGTTCAGCACGCCCTCGCAGCAGAATACCTCGTGCATGTCGAAGATTTCCCTGCGTCCGAGCACGGCGATCGCAAGATCCAGCGGAAACTGGTCGTGTCCCGCGGCGACTGGCGTGTGAGTCGTGAAAACACAGAGCTTTCGCACGTTCTCGACGTCGGAGTGGTCGAAACGGGCTCGCCCACCGGCCCGTGCGCTCTCGTCGAGGAGCTCGAGCCCGAGGAGTGCGGCGTGGCCCTCGTTCATGTGGAAGCGCTCGATCGTCAGACATCCGAGGGCCCGCAGCATGCGGACGCCACCGATGCCGAGGACAATTTCTTGCGCCAGCCGATAGCGTGCGTCCCCGCCGTACAGGTGATCCGTGAGGGCGCGATCCTGCGGTGAGTTGGTCGGGAGGTCCGCATCGAGCAAGAGCACCGGGATCGTTCGCGCGGCGGCACCGGCGATGTCCATGCGGAATGCGCGGAGTTCCACGCGGCGCCCCTCGATCTCCACGGACACGCGTTCGGGGAGCTCCGTGGCGCGTGCCTCGGGTGACCACGGAGCACTTCGTTCGGTCTGGTTTCCTGCTGCGTCGAGCTCCTGGTCGAGGTACCCTTTTCGGTGGATCAGGCTGACACCCACCATGGGCACGCGGAGGTCGGCGGCGGCCCTCAACAGGTCCCCCGCGAGGACGCCGAGACCTCCCGCGTACGTCGGCACATCCGACGCAAGGGCGATCTCCATCGAGAAGTACGCCACTTTCGCGAGTCCGAGGTTCTGCGCAGGTGGCGTCATCGCTCCTCGGCGATCGGAGCAAGTAGCGTACCAACGGGCCTGCCATGGACGGTGGCGTTAGCCCCGTTCCATCAACAGCACGGCGAGCTTCCCTCCTGCTCGGCCGCGATTCGGGCACGACCTTTGCGACTGCGTGCTCACCCGCGGAGCAGCCAGGCTGCGAACCACGCCGGCACAGACGCAGATTCTGCGGTTCTATGAATCACGAGACTCAACGATGGGAACCCGACGACGGCTGGCGGTACTGACGAGTGGTGGTGACGCGCCTGGCATGAATGCAGCGATCCGAGCTGTCGTGCGCGTGGGCGTTCGACTTGGGGCCGACGTGTTCGGGGTCAGGAACGGGTATGCAGGCCCACGTGCCTCGCGCCATGCGGATACCGGCATTGCGTGCTGCGGCCAGACCACTGTTGGCCTGGCGGATGTAGATCATCCGGGCGTCCCTTCGAGCAAGGGGCAACACGACGTCCGACGTTTGATCGGTGCTTCCGTCGTCGACCACGATGAGCTCGAAATCCGTGAAGCTCTGCGCGAGGACGGAGCGAATGGCCTGGGTCACTTGGGTGCTCCGGTTGAAGCTGCAGAGGATCACGCTGACGGTCGGGTTTCTCATGGTGGTCTTGCGACAGGCGCGGTGAACGAGGAGCACGATGTGTGCCAGTGGACCGGATCCGCTTCGCACTGAGGGGTCCGCGCGTGGAGCGTTCCTTGCTAGCGTCCGGGCATGCGCCTGACGTTTCTCGGAGCCGCCCAGGAGGTGACGGGCTCGATGTTCTTGCTCGAGGTCCCCTCGGGGTCGATCCTGGTAGACTGCGGCTTCTTTCAGGGGCGGCGTGAGGAGTCCCGGCGACGCAACCGAGCCCTGCCGCCGGCCGCGACGCGGGCAAGTGTGGCGATACTGACGCACGCCCACATCGACCATTCGGGAAGCTTGCCAACTCTCGTGAAGTCGGGGTTTCGGGGATCCATCTACGCGACATCAGCTACGCGTGACCTTTGCGCGTGCATGCTTCGCGATTCGGCTCGGATCCAGGAAGCCGACGCCGCCTACCTGAACGCCAAGTTCGCCGACGATCCGAATTTCGTGAAGATCGAGCCGATCTACGACGAAGAGGATGCGATCACGGCCCTGGGACGCATCGTCGGCATGCCGTATCGTCATTCTTTCCAACCCCTCCCGGGTGTGACCGCGACCTTCCTTGATGCGGGGCATATCCTTGGTTCCGCGGAGGTCGTTCTCGACCTAGACGTGCACGGGGCGCGCCGCCGACTCGTCTTTTCGGGCGATCTCGGCCGCAAGGGGCTTCCCATCATCCGCGACCCTGAATACCCCGAGCATCCAATCGACTACGTCGTCATGGAGAGCACGTACGGCGACCGCCTGCACGCCAACGTCGACGAGATGCGCGGCGACCTGGCTCGCGTCATCAACGAAACGGTCGCGCGCGGCGGGAAGGTCATCGTTCCCGCGTTCGCCGTCGGGCGCACGCAGGAGTTGCTTCACTCGCTCGGTATCCTGGCTCGGGAAGGGCGGCTACCGCGCGTTCCCGTGTTCGTCGATTCGCCCTTGGCGCTGAACGTTACGGAAGTCTTCAAGCTGCACCCGGAGTGTTTCGACGCCGAGGCTCGGGCGTCCCTCGAATCCAACGGCGACATCTTTGGTGCCGAAACCGTTCGATTCGTGAGCTCTCGCGCCGAGTCGATGGCGTTGAACGACCTGGCCGGTCCCGCGGTCATCATCGCGGCCGCAGGGATGGCCGAGGCAGGCAGGATCCTGCACCACCTTCGGCATCATGTCGGGGACGAGCGAAATACGATCCTCATCGTCGGCTTCATGGCGCAGCACACGCTCGGGCGCCGGCTGCAGGAGGGGCGAGCACGGGTGAAGATCTGGGGAGTCGAACGAGACTTGCGTGCTCGTGTCGAAGTGCTGAGCTCGTTCAGCGCCCATGCCGATAGGAACGACCTGATCGCGTTCGCGAGCGCGTGCGGCGTCACACCACGTTTCTTCCTCGTGCACGGGGAGCCGGATCAGCAAGAGCCATTGAGCGCAGAGCTCCGCCGCCGAGGGCACCGCGTCGAGGTTCCCATTCGAGGTCAAACCGTGGAGCTCGCGTAGCGCGCGGGTGTTCGGTAGAAGCGGAGCTTGAGAAGCTCGGTTCCCGCCACGTAGAGGATCGTGATGGTGACGAGCGCGGCCAGCACCGTCGGTGGCAACGGTACGAAGCCGAGCAGGGCGGCACCGGGAAAGTAGGGAATGGCGAGCGCCAGGCCCATCACCGTGAGGGACGACCCCAAGAGTAGAGTGCCGGGACGACTCCGGAAAAACGGCCGCTGCGTTCGCACGACCAGGGCAATCACGAGCTCGGTGAGTAGCGATTCGACGAACCAGCCGGTGCGGAAGAGCTCGGCCCCTGCGGAAAACACCCAGAGCAGGCTCCCGAACGTCAACAAGTCGAAGATCGAGCTCAGAAAGCCGAACTCGACCATGTATCGGCCGATAAAGCGCATGTCCCAGCGCCGCGGGCGCTCGACGAGCTCGGGATCGACGGCGTCTTCGGCAAGCCCGATCGCCGGTATATCGGACAGGAAGTTGTTGAGCAGGATCTGCCCCGCGAGTAGCGGCAGGAACGGGAGGAACAGCGAGGCGACCGCCATGCTCACCATGTTGCCGAGATTCGCACTCGTCGTCGTGAGGATGTACTTGAGCGTGTTCGCGAACGTCTTCCGGCCTTCCTCGATGCCCCGCCGAATGACGTCGAGGTGGCGATCCAGGAGCACGAAATCCGCAGCCTCCTTGGCGACGTCGGCGGCGCCCTCCACCGACAAGCCAGCGTCCGCGGCGTGCATGGCCGGCGCGTCGTTGATCCCGTCTCCGAGAAAGCCGACCACTCGTCCCATCTTCTTGAGCGATAGAATGATGCGTTCCTTTTGGTTGGGGTCGACCTCGACGAACAGGTCCGTCTTCTCGGCGGCATGCCACAGGGCCTCATCATGCAGATCGTCGAGGTCGGCTCCCGTCAGGACGCGGTCAGCGCGCATGCCGACCGTGGTGGCAACGTGCTCGGCGACGAGTCGGGTGTCCCCCGTGATGAGCTTCACGGACACGCCGAGCTTTTCGAGACCCTCGAGCGCTTCGCGCACACCTTCCTTCGGTGGGTCGAGAAAGGTGAGGAAGCCCAGGAAATCGAGCCCGTGCTCATCGTCGCGGCCGTACGCGGCGCGCTCGTCGAGGGTTCGCACTGCCAGGGCCAGCACGCGTGTGCCCTCGCCACTCCACTGGCGAAATCGCTGCTCCAACGCGTTTCTCGCCTGGGAGTCGAGTTCCCCACCCTGCGCCGTCGTGCACACTTGAAGCACCTTCTCGAAGGCACCCTTGGTGATGATCCGGACGCCGGCCGAATCCCCGAGCACGACGCTGAGACGCTTGCGCACGAAGTCGTAGGGCACTTCGCCGAGCTTGCGGATCGTGCTCGGGTTTGGGCTCGCCGCGTGAAGAATTGCCGCGTCGAGCGGGTTCTCGAGACCGGTCTGGAGAGCCGCGTTCAAGGCCGCCTCCGACAACACGGTGGCCGAGCGATCGCCCTGCGCGTCATAGGCGCCTTCCAGCCGCACGGCTCCCTCGGTCAGCGTGCCCGTCTTGTCGGTGCAGAGGACGTCCATGCTCCCGAGGTTGACGATTGCGTTCAACCTGCGGACGAGGACTCCGTGTTTGGCCATCAGCTGCGCGCCGCGCGACAGGTTGATGCTGAGGATTGCAGGTAGAAGCTCCGGACTCAGACCGACCGCGAGAGCGATCGAGAAGAGCAACGTCTCGATCGCCGGGCGACCGAAGACCACGTTGGTGACGAGCACGAGCAGCACCATGGCCAGCATGGCGCTCGTGAGCAGGTAGCCGAAGTGACGGATGCCGCGATCGAACTCGGTCTCGGGTGGGCGCAGCGTCAGGCGATGGGCGATGGTTCCGAACTCGGTATCCGATCCCGTCCTCACGGCCAGGCAGCGCGCTGTGCCGCTGCGAATACTGGTGCCGAGGAAGACGCAATTGGTCCGCTCGGCGAGCCCGGCGGCTGGACCCGCGGTCCCCGCCCGTTTTTCGGCGGGAAAGCTCTCGCCGGTGAGAACCGCCTCCGTGGCGAAGCAGTCCACGGCATCCAGCACGACGCCATCCGCCGGCACCAGGCTGCCTGCCGCCAGTAGGAACACATCACCCGGCACTACCTCCCTCAGCGGGACCCGCTTCTCTAACCTGTTGCGCATCACTGTGGCGTGAGTTCGAACGCGTGCCCGGAGCTCGTCCACCGCGCGCTGCGCACGGTATTCGCGTGAAAATCCGACGCCGACGCTTGCGAGGACGATCGTCACGACGATGATGGCATCCACCCACTCCCGGGTGACGATCGACGCTCCCGCAGCAAACACGAGCAGCAGGAGCAAGGGGTTTCGGACCTGCGCCCAAAGCACGCTCCATCCCGTCACATGACGTTGCTCTCGAAATTCGTTCGGCCCGTACTCCTTCAGCCGCTTTTCGGCTTCCCCGTCGGCGAGCCCGTCCGGCGTCGTTGTAAGCCGGGTGAGGAGCTCGTCCGGCGCGCGAGACCAGAACGCCTCGAGTTTGGAGCTCATCGCGTCCGGACGGGCTGCCCAGTGGCTGGCCGGGAGCCGAGTGAGAAGGTCATGAGAGCCTCAAGAGCAAGGGGCATGCCTCATGGTCACTGCGTCGGCAGGCCACCACGAGGGCCAGTCTCGGGGTCGGTCTACCATTGCTCGACCCGATGACCTGGCGACGGGGCGCAGGATTTGCGCGGTATTGCGGCCTCACGACCCTCAGGAGCTCGAGGGTGAACCTGGCACGAGATTCGCTTGAGCGGACTCGACGGGCCCAGCGGTTTTTACGACTTCTTGATCCACCAAGCACTAAGTCTTCCTGCAAGGGCCGAGCGGCGCTGCCGCGAGGTCACACGCGCAACACAGTCAAGTTCCGCGAGACGAGAACATGGCCGACTCGATATTCATCGCCGTCACAATCGGATTCTTCGCGCTGTCCGTCGCCTACACCTACGGCTGCGAAAAGCTCCGTGGAGGTCGCCAGTGACCGACACCCTGTGGATCTCGGCCGTCACCCTGATGGTCTTTGGCTATCTCGTCTACGCCATGCTCGTGCCGGAGAAATTCTGACCCATGACCGCGCTAGCAACGCTCCAAATCGCCGTCTACTTCGGTATCCTGCTGCTGATCACGAAGCCACTCGGCTCGTACATGGCACGGGTATTCGAGGGCGAAAGGACGCCTCTTCACCGCGGTCTCGGCTGGCTCGAGCGCGGCACCTACCGCGTGCTCGGCGTCGACCCGGAAAAGGACATGAAGTGGACGACCTATGCGGTCGCGATGCTCATGTTCTCGCTGATATCGATGCTCTTCACCTACGCCGCTCTGCGCTTGCAGGGCTTTCTGCCCCTGAATCCACAGCACTTCGGCGGGAAGCAGATGACGCCGGATCTCGCGTTCAACACCGCGGCGTCGTTCACGGCGAACACCAACTGGCAGAGCCACTCGCCGGACGTGACGGTCTCTTACTTCTCGAACATGGTCGCGCTGGCGATTCACAACTGGGCTTCCGCGGCGGTCGGGATCGCCATCGCGATGGCTGTGATTCGCGGCTTTTCCCGCAAGAGCGCGAGCGGCGTCGGTAACTTCTGGGCGGACATGGTCCGCGGCGCGCTGTACGTGCTGCTGCCGATCTCAATCGTCGGAGCGCTCATGTTCGTCGCGATGGGTGTGCCGCAGAACTTCGACCCGTACACCACAGTGACCACGCTGGAGGGTGCCAAGCAGACGATTGCCTTGGGGCCGGTCGCCTCTCAGGAAGTCATCAAACAGCTCGGAACGAACGGCGGCGGTTTCTTCAACGCGAACTCGGCGCACCCTTTCGAGAATCCGAGCGCGGTGTCGAGCTTCTTCACCGTGCTCCTGATCTGGAGCATCCCCGCGGCCCTCACGCACACGTTCGGCAAGATGGTGGGGAACGCCAAGCAGGGCTGGGCGCTGTTCGGTGCGATGGCGGCGATGGCGCTCGCTGGCGCGGTGATCACCAGTGCCGCCGAGCAGGCCGGAACGCCGCACCTCGACTCCGCGCACATCGAGACCGCGGCGACCGCGCTGCAGCCCGGCGGCAGCATGGAGGGCAAGGAGGTGCGGTTCGGCATCGCGGCCTCCGCGCTGTTCGCTACCGTGACGACGGGCGCCTCGTGCGGCGCCGTGAACGCAATGCACGACAGCTTCACGCCACTCGGCGGTCTCGTTCCGCTGTTCAACATGCTCACCGGCGAAGTGATCTTCGGCGGCGTGGGGGCGGGTCTGTACGGCATGATCATGTTCGCCGTCTTGGCGGTGTTCATCGCCGGGTTGATGGTCGGTCGAACGCCCGAATACCTCGGCAAGAAGATCGAGCGATTCGAGGTGCAAATGGCCATGCTGGCGGCGTTGGTTTTGGCCGCCAGCGTGCTCGGGTTCACTGCCCTCTCGAGCACCGTCGACTTGCCGAAGGAAGGTGCGCTGGCGGCGGTCAACACCTGGCCCGGAAGTGCCTATGGGGGCAGCGACACCGTGTACGGCGCGGCCACGGGCAACCTGAACAACGGCGGGCCTCACGGATTCAGCGAAATCTTCTACACGTACGCCTCCGCAACCGGCAACAACGGGTCGGCCTTCGCCGGCATCACCGCCAACACGCCCTGGTACAACACGACCATCGGCTTCGCGATGCTGATTGGCCGCTTCTTGATGATCGTGCCGCTACTCGCGATGGCTGGGGCGCTTGCGAGGAAGGCCCCCGTTCCTGCTTCGTCGGGAACTTTCCCGACCGACACGCCCACCTTTGCTGCGCTCTTGGTCGGCGTCGTCGTCATCGTCGGAGCGCTGACGTACTTCCCCGGGCTCTCGCTCGGTCCGATCGTCGAGCACTTCCGGATGCACGCCCTCGCCACTCACTGACGGACGAACGAACATGGCCATCGAAAAGTCCCTGGAGCTCCCTGTTTCCGCCGCGACCTCGGTCGAGGTACCGACCCGCACGGTGCGCCCGAAGAACGCGCCGCGCGCGCTGTTCGAAGCGACCATCGTCAGGCGCGCCCTCAAGGAAGCGTTCCTCAAGCTCGACCCGCGTTTGGTCGCGAAGAATCCCGTGATGTTCGTGGTGGAGGTGGGGAGCGTGATCACCACCTACTTCTTCATCCGGGGTCTCATCACCGGCGCGGCCGACACGCTGTTCGTCGGGCAAGTCACGCTCTGGCTCTGGTTCACGGTCGGGTTCGCGAACTTTGCAGAGGCGATGGCCGAGGGCCGCGGCAAGGCTCAAGCCGACGCATTGCGGAAAACCAAGACGGACACCATCGCTCGCCGGCTAGTCAACGGTACGGAAGAACGCGTTGCCGCGCCCGAGCTCGCGAAGGGAGACACCTTCGTGTGCGAAGCCGGGGACGTTATCCCCGCCGACGGCGAGATCGTCGAAGGCGTCGCGAGCGTCGACGAGTCGGCCATCACCGGTGAATCCGCCCCCGTGATTCGCGAGAGCGGTGGCGACCGTAGCGCCGTCACCGGTGGCACGAAGGTGCAATCGGATCGAATCGTCGTGCGAGTCACCCAGGACCCCGGTCACAGCTTCCTCGATCGCATGATCGCGCTGGTCGAAGGCGCAAAGCGGCAAAAAACGCCCAACGAGGTCGCGCTCTCGATCCTGCTCGCTGGGCTCACCATCATCTTCCTGTTCGCGACGGTGACCCTTTTGCCGTTCGCCAAGTACGCGGCCGGCGACAGCGGCAACGTGCCGACCATCACGGTGCTCGTCGCATTGCTCGTCTGCCTCATCCCGACCACGATCGGCGGCCTTCTGAGCGCGATCGGTATCGCAGGCATGGATCGCGTGATGCAGCACAACGTGCTCGCCATGAGCGGCAAGGCGGTCGAAGCTGCCGGGGACGTCAACACGCTGCTACTCGACAAGACCGGTACGATCACGCTCGGCAACCGCCAGGCCACGCGTTTCATCCCGGCCCCCGGGGTTTCGCCCCAGGGGCTTGCGGACGCCGCTCAGCTTGCCTCGCTCGCCGACGAGACGCCCGAAGGACGGAGCATCGTCGTGCTGGCGAAGGAACGCTTCGGTCTGCGTGAACGGGATGTCCAGACGCTCGGCGCGACCTTCGTGCCGTTCAGCGCGCAAACACGCATGAGTGGTGTCGACATGCCCGGCCGGCAGATCAGGAAGGGTTCGGCGGATGCCATCGAAGCCCTGGTGGTGGCTCACGGCGGGTCGGTGCAGCGCGAGGTCCGGAGCTCGGTCGAGACCATCGCCAAGGAAGGCGGCACGCCGCTCGTCGTCGCCGAAGGTTCGAAGATCCTCGGTGTGATCCAGCTCAAGGACATCGTCAAGGGCGGCATGAAGGAGCGCTTTTCACAGCTTCGCGCGATGGGCATCAAGACGGTGATGGTCACCGGCGACAATCCCCTGACAGCGGCTGCCATCGCCGCGGAGGCGGGAGTCGACGACTTCATCGCGGAAGCGACACCCCAGCAGAAGCTGGCCTACATCCGTGAGGAGCAGGCTGGTGGGCGACTCGTCGCCATGACTGGCGACGGCACGAACGACGCGCCGGCCCTGGCGCAGGCCGACGTGGGCGTCGCGATGAACACCGGAACTCAGGTCGCCAAAGAAGCCGGAAACATGGTCGATCTCGACTCCAACCCGACGAAACTCATCGAGGTGGTGGAGATCGGCAAGCAGATGCTGATGACACGCGGCGCCCTCACGACGTTCAGCATAGCGAACGACGTCGCCAAGTACTTTGCGATCATTCCCGCGATGTTTTTCGTGACCTATCCGGCGCTCGCCCAGCTGAACTTCATGCACCTCACCAATCCCCAATCAGCGGTGTTGGCGGCGGTCATCTTCAACGCACTCATCATCGTTGCGTTGATCCCGCTGTCGCTTCGCGGTGTGTCGTACCGCCCGACGAACGCCGTCTCGATCTTGCGTCGCAATCTTCTGATCTACGGCATCGGAGGCGTACTCGCGCCGTTTCCGGCCATCTGGCTCATCGATCGGCTCATCGTCGCGCTGAGGCTCGCCTAGTCATGAAACAACTACGCCCCGCAATCATCCTCACCCTGTTCTTCGTCGTCGTCACCGGCCTCGCGTTCCCGGCCGTCGTCTGGGCGGTCGGACAAGGGCTGTTCCCCAAGCAAGCCGCAGGAAGCTTGATCAAGGACGCCCAGGGGAAGGTCGTGGGCTCGTCGCTGCTCGGCCAGACCTTCACGAAGCCCGAGTACTTTCATCCGCGTCCCTCCGCCGCGGGCGCCGGCTACGACGCTGCGAACTCGAGCGGGACGAACCTGGGGCCGACCAGCGACAAGCTCGTGAACGGCATCAAGGACGATCCGGCAACCAAGGACGTCGACGAGACGTACCTCGGTTTCAAGGATCTCGCCAAAGCCTACCGCGAAGAGAACGGGCTGGCAGCGGACACGACCATCCCTGCGGATGCCGCCACGCGCTCAGCCAGCGGTCTCGACCCGGACATCAGCCCTGCCAACGCCGAGCTGCAGGTCGCGCGCGTTGCCAGAGCTCGAAACATGAGCGCCGAGCGCGTGCGGCAGCTCGTGGCGGAGCACACGGCGGGGCGGACGCTCAGCATCTTCGGTGAACCGCGCGTGAACGTCCTCGAACTGAACCTGGCGCTGGACGGCCGGAAATGACGTAGGATCCGGAGGTTTGGTGAACGAGCGCCCGGATCCAGACGAACTTCTGCGGCGCGTCGTCGAGCAAGAGAAGCTAGAAAAGCGCGGCAAGCACACGATCTTCTTCGGCGCGGCCCCGGGCGTCGGGAAGACGTACGCAATGCTCGAGGTCGCGCGGTCCGAGATGGAGCGGGAGAAGCGCGACGTCGTCGTCGGTATCGTCGAGACCCACGGCCGGTACGAGACGGGGGCGCTGGTTCTCGGGCTCGAGCTCGTACCGAGGCGACGCATCAATTACCGCGGAGTGGGCATCGACGAGTTCGATCTCGATGCGGCACTGGCGCGCCGACCGGAGCTCATCCTGATGGACGAGCTCGCGCACACGAACGCGGAGGGATCACGCCATCCGAAACGCTGGCAGGACGTGGAGGAGCTTCTGGACGCCGGTATCGACGTGTTCTCGACGATGAACGTCCAGCATGTCGAGAGCTTGAACGACGTGATCGCGAAGATCACCGGGGTAGTCGTGCGCGAGACCGTTCCAGACTCGGTTCTGGAACGCGCCCACGAGCTCAAGCTCATCGACCTGCCGCCCGACGATCTCCTCGAGCGTTTGCGCGACGGCAAGGTCTACGTGTCGGCACAAGCGCAGCGCGCGATCGAAAACTTCTTCAGGAAGGGAAACCTGATCGCACTGCGCGAACTCGCTCTGCGTCATGCGGCCGAGCGCGTCGATGCTCAGATGCTGGCCTACCGGCGCGCGCATGGCATCGAGCAGACCTGGGCCACCAGCGATCAGATCCTGGTTGCGGTGAGCCCGAGCCCGTATTCGGCGCGCTTGATACGGGCGGCGCGCCGCATGTCCGGTGCCCTTCACGCCCGCTGGTTCGCGGTTTTCGTCGAGGCGCCAAGCGCGCGAGGACTCTCACGAAGCGCCTCGGCGCAGCTCGCCCAGAACCTCAGACTCGCAGAGCGGCTCGGTGGGGAGGTCGTAACACTGTCCGGTGACGATCCCACGGGCGAGATCCTCAGATTCGCGCGTGAGCGCAACGTCACCAAGATCATCGTGGGCAAGCCAGTGACGATGCGCCTGCGGGACCGCTTCCGTGGCTCTCTCGTCGATCGTCTGGTGAGACGGAGCCGGGATATCGACGTGTACGTCACGGCGGGGGACCCGGAGCAGAATGCGGTCGCGCCCGAGACGGGGCCCGCCCCTCCACTCCAGGTACCAAGCTATCTGGCTGCGATCGTCGCTTGTGCAGTTTCGACCGGCCTGGGGCTCCTGGTCTTTGGCAGAGACCAGCTCCCCGACGTCGTCATGATCTACCTGCTCGGGATCATGTTGGTCTCGAGTCGCCATGCGTTCGGCGCCTCGATTTTTGCCGCCTTTCTGAGCGTGGCGGCCTTCGATTATTGCTTCGTTCCACCGTACTTTACGTTCGCCGTCGCGGACCTTCGTCACGTCGTGACTTTCGCCGTCATGTTCCTGGTGGCAGCCGTCATCAGCGGTCTGACGCAGCGTGTGAGGAGTCAGGCGGAATCGGCGCGGGAGCGAGAGAAGAGAACGCTCGCGCTCTATGACCTCAGTCGCGAGCTCGCCGGCGCGCATGGAAGCCGACGAGTGATCGAAGTCGCCGCCGCGCAGGTCGAAAGGGTGTTCAGCAGCCAGGTTGCGGTCTTCACTCCCCTAGGGAACGGCGCCCTCGGCAAGACGTATGCGAGCGCCGACCATCATGGACCAGCGGAGCGCGACTTGAGTGTCAGCCAATGGGTGTGGTCCTCCTGCCAGGAGGCAGGCCTCGGCACGGCGACACTACCCGGAGGCCCAACGCTGTTCGTCCCGCTCATGGCCTCCGGCGGGATCGTGGGAGTGCTCGGGCTCACTCCCGAGCAGGCCGATAGATTCGGGAGCATCACTCAGCGACGGCAAGTCGACGCCTTTGCCGCGCAGATGGCCCTGGCCATGGAGCGGGCCGAGTTGGCGGAAGAAACCGAGCGGATCCGCCGAGAGGTGGAAACCGAGCAGCTCAGGAGCTCACTCTTGAGTTCGGTATCGCACGACCTCAGGACCCCTCTCGCGGTCATCACGGGGGCCGCGAGCACCCTGGTCGAGAGCTCGAAGTCTCTCGACGAAGCGACCCGGCTCGACCTGACGACGACGATCCTCGAGGAATCGGAACGTTTGAACCGCTTGATTCGAAATCTGCTCGACATGACCCGGCTCGAGGCGGGGACCGTCAAGGTCAAGAAGGAGTGGCAATTCATCGAAGAGGTCGTGGGCGCGGCCATGAACCGTCTCGAAGCGCGACTCTCAGAACGAGACGTACGCATCTCACTCCCGCCCGACCTGCCCAGTGTCCCGTTCGATCTCGTCCTGATTGAGCAGGTGCTCATCAACCTACTCGAGAATGCATTGAAATACAGTGACGGGCCGATCGAGGTTCGCGCCACGTCGGTTCCCGGCGAAGTGACGGTCGAGGTCGCCGACCATGGCCCTGGTATCCCTGACGGCGAGGAGGCGCGCGTGTTCGAGAAATTCCACCGCGCGGTGCGAGAAGGCGGACCGAGCGGTGTCGGGCTCGGTCTTGCCATTTGCCGTGCGATCGTCGCCGCTCATGGTGGCAGGATCTGGGCACGGAATCGAGAAGGCGGTGGAGCGTCGTTCGGGTTCTCCCTCCCCATCGAAGGGGAAGTTCCCAAGCTCGACCTGTCGGAGGCCCTCGAGGGAAGTCCACCTGAGCCAGCGCATGGCTGAACAGAGCCCGCTGATTCTCGTCGTCGAGGACGAGGCGCAGATGCGACGCTTCTTGCGCGTTGCCCTGAAGAACGACGGCTATCGACTGGTCGAATCCGAGACGGCAAAGGATGCCCTGGAACAGGCCGCCGCGAGGAGTCCCGACCTCGTCCTGCTCGATCTCGGGCTCCCCGATCAAGATGGTCTCACGGTGACCGAACGGCTCCGTGAATGGTCGGCCGCGCCCATCATCGTGATCTCGGCGCGGGGTAGAGAGGAGGACAAGATCAAGGCACTCGACGCCGGCGCCGACGACTACGTCACCAAGCCATTCGGGGTCGGCGAGCTCCTGGCGCGCATTCGCGTCGCGCTTCGGCACACCGCATCCTCGGCCACCGGCGATTCGGTGTTCGTCATCGGGGACCTGAAGGTCGACCTGGGACGCCGCCTGGTCCTGGTGCGTGACAAGGAGATCCACCTCACGCCGATTGCCTACAAACTCCTCACGGTTCTGATCAAGCATGCCGGGCGCGTCGTGACGCACCGGCAGCTGTTGCGAGAGGTTTGGGGGCCGAATTCGAGCGACCACACACAGTACCTCCGCGTCTACATGGGGCAGCTTCGCCACAAGCTCGAGGAGAACCCCAGCCGCCCGGCCTACTTGGTGACGGAGCCCGGTGTCGGATATCGAATCCGGACCCAAGAGTGAGGTCTAGGTTCTCGGATCCAGAACCAGCGCGCCCGTCGCGTCGCCGCGACGAAGCCGTTCGAGTGCCCGGTTGGCCTCCACCAGCGGCATCGACTCGACCTTCGTTTCGATCGGCACCCGTGCGGCAAGCTCGAAGAACCGTTCTCCGTCCGCTCGTGTGAGGTTCGCAATGGATCGCAGCACGCGTTCACCCCACAGGAGCTCGTAAGGCATGCTCGGAATGTCGCTCATGTGGATGCCGCCGCACACGACCGTCCCGCCAGGCCTTACGGCGCGAAGAGCGGACGGAACCAGGTCACCGGCGGGAGCGAACAGCACCGCGGCGTCCAGAGGAACCGGCGATGGCTCGCTGGACGCGCCAGCCCATTCGGCCCCCAGGCTCCTTGCGAAATCCTGCGCGGCTGTGTCGCCTGCTCGGGTGAAGGCGAAAACCCGTCGACCCTCAGCGCGTGCCAATTGCGCCACGATGTGCCCCGCGGCACCGAAGCCATAGATGCCGATGGCGTTGCCTTCTCCTGCGGCGACCAGCGCGCGGTAGCCGATGAGACCGGCGCAGAGCAGGGGCGCGGCGTGGTGGTCGGGGTATGATTCCGGGAGCGGGAAGCAATAGCGCTCGTCGGCGACAGTATGGGTCGCGTAGCCGCCGTCGAGCGTGTATCCCGTGAACCGCGCTCGCTCGCACAGGTTCTCCCGTTCGGCCCGGCAGTGGTCACAGGTCCCGCATGTCGCTCCGAGCCAGGGGACACCAATGCGGGACCCCAGCGCAAAGCGATTGGCACCCGGGCCCAGCGCGACCACCGTCCCGACGATCTCGTGGCCGAGGATCAACGGCAACTTTGGATCACGGAGCTCACCGTCCAAGACATGCAGGTCCGTTCGGCAAACTCCGGTGCAGCGCACCTCGAGAAGAACCTGACCCGCGGACGGCGTGGGCTCGGGCAAGTCGCACGCCCTGAGCGGAAACCTTGGCCGGTCGAGGACGAGCGCACGCATCAGGAGGCACCGTAGTCGTCCGATTGCCGAGCCTCAATCAGCGTTCGACGACGACCAGCCAGAGACCAGCAATGACCAGCGTGAGGAGCGTCACCGGGACGCCCGAGCGCAGGTGAGTGCGAAAATCGATCGTCACCCCGAGCGGTCGGGCGGCGTTGACGACGATGATGTTCGCGATCGAACCCACGATGAACAGGTTTCCCGCGAAAGTGCTGGCAAGCGCCAGGATCGGCCCGGCGTTGGGGCGAGTCGCGCTCGGCAACAGCAGCATGGTCGCAGGGACGTTCGAAACGACGTTCGAAAGCACGGCGCTCAAGCCGAAGAGCGCCGCGGGGTGGCTCGCGTCGGTGCCGTGCGTGCGCAAGAAATCCAGCGCTCGATCCATGGCTCCCGTGTGCTGGAACGCGTCGTTCACGATGAAGAGCCCGACGAACAACACGAGCAGCTGCCAGTCGACGAGGGACATCATCTCGCGCGAGGCCATCCTTCGCGAGAGGAGCAGGATACCGGCGGCCACGAGCGCAACGCCCTCCCGTGGCAAGCCGTGGACGAGGAGAAAACAGACCATCAGGCCGAGCGTCACCCCCAGTCCTTTGACGGTTTGCCAGCGGCTGAACGACGGCGCCTCCACGTCGGGAATCGGGATCTCCCGCTCGAAGCGTCCCCGGAATTGCAGACCGATCACGAGCCAGATGGCGCCGAGCCCCAGGACGACGGGCACCATCGCTTCGGCGAGGTAGCCCGAAAACGAAAGCCTCAGGGCTTGGCCGATCAGGATGTTCTGCGGGTTGCCGATCAACGTTGCCGCCGACCCGACGTTCGACGCACAGGCCAGCGCGAGCAGGAACGGGACCGGGTCGAGCTTGCGTCTGGCGCAGCCTTCGACCAGGAGCGGCGCCATCGCCAGGCAGACGATGTCGTTGGTGAGGACCGCGCTGAGCACGCCCGCGGCAACGATGACGAGTCCGAGTAGCGCACGGGGCGAAACCGGAAGCGCGACGAGCTGCCGCACCAGGTGCGTGTACGAGCCCGCCAGCCGAAACTGCGCGGAGACCACCATCATCGCGAAGAGCAAGTAGATGGTCGGCATGTCCACCGCCGACCACGCGCGATCGAGCGGGGCGTCGCCGAATGCCACGATTCCGATCGCGCCGAGGAGTGCGACTCCGGTACGATCGAGCGCGAGCCCGGGAAGCTCGCCGAGAAGCATCCCGAGGTAGACGAGTCCGAAAATAACGAGGACGGCGGGCTGCAAGGACCCGTGCGACGTAGTAGAGGAAGGGACGACCCGGCAACTACCCGTGGGAAACCGCTCTCTTTCGTGTGCGGCGGCGGGATGCCTGGCCGCGTCGCTATGGGTGGCGCCGGCCCGCGCCGAGGGCGAGGCTCCGAGCGGAGTACGGCTCGCTTGGGAACCCGGGGCGGGCACGGAGACGTGCCTCACGCAGGCGGAGCTCGAACGCCTGGTCGACGTCGAGCTCGAGCGCGCCGTGTTCGTGAAGGACGAAGCGGCCGCCGCCCGGGTGATCCGCGTCCGGCTCGATCGCAATGAAAGAGGCGAATTTCGGGCCTTGGTGACGAGCGAAAGCGCGGGTGGCGACGGTGCGGCTCCGCGGCCTCCCGCCGCCCCGCGCGAGGTCACGGCGCGTGAATGCCGTGAGATCGACGAACCGCTCGCGCTCGTCGTCGCGCTCTTGGCCGACGCCGACGAAGCGCCCCCGGGACCGCCCGTCGAGACGAAGAACGAGCCCCCGCCACCGCCGAAACCCGAGCCGCCGCCGGAGAAGCCGGACGAAATTCAACCGCTCGGGCCCGTGACGACGGCACCGGCTTGGGAAGCGGCGCAGCGCGACGCTCGCTTTCGCTACGAGGCCGACGTGGCGGGCGCCACGGGGCTCGGCGTGTTGCCCCACGTCGGCGCCGGTGCCGAGGTCGGGTTCCTGGCGGAGCCGCCGACCCTTCCCGGGTTTCGACTCAGGGTGCTCGGGCTCGTCTCTCAGCCAGCCGAGCCGGTACCGGGAGCGACCGTGAGCTTCGCCTACGTGATGTCGGGTCTATCCGTGTGTCCGAACGTCGCCCGCTTCGCGCGCGTGACGCTGCGCTTCTGTCTGGGCGCCGATCTGGGCGCGCTCTACGCCCGGAGCGAGGGGCTCGAGGACTCGCAGGCGACCACCGAGTTTTTCGGCCAGGTGGACCTGGCACTCCGCGGCGCCCTCAAGCTCGGCAACGGTGTTTTTGGCATGCTCGGCGTGGGTGTCGTGCTTCCGACCCACGTTGACACCTTCGTCTATCGTCAAGGCGATGAAACGATAGAGATTTTTCAGATGGCTTTCATGCCGTTCCTGGCCACCGCCGGCGTTGCCTACGAGTTCCTCTAGAGCACACCGGATGCGCTCGAGGCCCCTTCGGGGGCGATGGTCAGAAAGTTTTCGTGGAACCCCCATCCAGTGACGTGAACCAAGGTCTCGAAGGCGCGAGCGCGCGTCCTGCCATTCCTTCGTTCGCTGAAATCTTCCGAGATCACATGGCCTTCCTCTGGCGAGCAACGTTAGCTCTCGGCGTACCCGCCGCCGACGCCGAGGACCTCTGCCAGGAAGTGATGCTCGTGGTGCATCGTCGGCTGGGAGCCTTCGACGGCAGGTCGCTACGCGCCTGGCTCTACAGCATTTGCCTCAGGGTCACCTCCGACTATCGCCGGAGCGCGCGCGTGCGCCGCGAAAAGCCGACCGACACGCTCCCCGAGCGCGCCGTCGAGCCGACTCAGCCCGCCGAGGTCGATGCGCGGCGAGCCGAGGAGAAACTCTTGCGCGCACTCGACGCGCTCGACGACGACAAGCGAGCAGCGTTCGTGCTTTTCGAGATCGAACAGCTGACGCTCCGCGAGGTGTCGGAAGCGGTGGGCGCCCCATTGCAAACCGTACACTCGCGGCTCCAGGCAGCCCGCGCGCACGTCAAACGCAGCTTTTCGGCGGAGGGGGCCGCGAGTCTTTCGCCATGAAATCTCCCGAAGAAATGCCGCGATTGCTCGAAGAGTCGTCCGAGATCGGCGGCGAGCTGAAGCTCGGGCTCGAACGTCTGTCCTCCAATCTGCCGAGCCCCGAACAGCTCGCGAGCCTCGCTGCGCGCCTCGACATGGCGCCGACCGGCGGCGATGTACAGCCGAACGGTGGCGCATCGAACGGTCACGCTCCGGTGTCGAAAACGCTGCTGAAGATTGCGGCTGGAGCGGGCATCTCCGGCGCGGTGCTGTGGGGGCTCCTGCGCGGCGGTGCGCCCGTTCCGGCAGATCCCTCGTCGGCGTCCGTGCCACCGAGCCCGACCGCGAGCTCGCACCAGGAACGCCCCGCACCCGTCGCGCCGGGACCGCAGGTCTCGAACGAGCACTCGCCAGCCGCTCCGGGCACGCCAAGGGGGGCAGCCGCGCCGGCTGCCCCTGGCGAGAGCGCCCCGCCCGACCTACGCGCTCCGTCGCCCGAATCGCCCACCCTGTCGGCGCCAAACAACCCCGCGACGATCGAGAAGCCTCGGCCCCGAGCGCCTGCGGAAGCGTCGACCGAGCGCGAAGTTCCGAAGGTTCCGAGTCGCCCCGGGACCGCAACGCCCACCGAGGTTTCACCCGCTCCCGCGCGAGCGCCCGCGGCGTCGGCGCCGAGTGAAACCGCGCTGCTTCGCGACGCCCGGTTGGCATTGAGCAGCGACCCGGCGCGCGCGCTCGCCCTCACCGAGCAACATCGCCGTGACTACCCGAGCGGGGGCTTCGCCCAGGAGCGCGAGGTGATCGCCATCACCGCGCTCGCGCGGCTTGGTCGCGCGTCGGAAGCGCGCAGTCGGGCGGACCGGTTCCGGAACGCGTATCCGACCTCCCCGTACATCGAACGGGTCAATCGGGCCGTGCCGCCGTAGTTTTCGTTTTTTCTTGTTTCGGAGTCAGAAGAAACAGGATGGCCTCCCATGTAGGCGTGGACGCCGGGTAACGCGGCGCCGGGAGTGCACTTGCCCATGAGAATCGTACTCGGACCGTCCGTACCCCTCCTCCGACTCCTGCCATGGACGGCGCTCGTCGCGCTGCTTTCACCCGCGTGCGGCGGCGGCTCCGAAATCGACATGGGCACCGCTGCACGAGCCGGCCAGAACAGCGGCGGGAGCGCCGGTCAGGGCGGCAGCGGAGGCGGCAGCGGCGGAACCCTCCTCGGCGGATCCGGGGGCACCTCGGGGAGCGGCGGCTCGAGCGGTAGCGGCGGGGGTGGGGGCGATACCTGCGGCGGCAAGCCGTGCGCCGACCATTCGGGCCCCACGGACTTCATCGACGACGGCGCTCCGCCGGACGCGGGCGACACGTTCGACGACGGCACGACGCACGATGCCGGCAGCGATGCCGCGCGCGAGCCGGCCATCGTCTATCCGAGTCACGAGACGATGTTTCCGATCAACGTCTCTCGCATCCGCCACGATTGGTCCGGCGGTGGAAGCAACTCGCTCTTCCGGCTGCGCTTCGAAGGGCCCAAGACGACCGTCAACGTCTACACCACCGAACTCACCTGGGAGCCCGACGAAGAGCAGTGGGATTGGATCGCCGAGTCGAACCGCGGCGAAGCAGTCACGCTCACCGTGTCCGGGCTCGACCCGGCCGATCCCGGCGACGTCTGGCAGTCCGCGCCCATCACGCTCCACTTCAGCGCCGCGGAAGTCGAGGGCGCCATCTACTACTGGTCCACGGGCACGAAGGGCATCATGCGCGCTCTCGTCTCCGACCCGATCCCGATCAAGTTCTACACCGACCCCATGGCCACCGACGCCGACACGTGCGTCGCGTGCCACACGCTGTCGCGCGACGGCAAGCGCATGGCCGTCGGCTACGGTGGTGAGACGCTGCGCGAGGTAAACGTCCCCGAGCGCGAAACGATCCTGCCGACGGATGCGGCCACGGGCGGTGGAATGGACCCCGGGGGCAAGGGCGACAAGGGCGGCGGGATGCCGTCCGCCTGGACGACGTTCTCACCGGACGGCGAGATGCTGCTGGTGGCTGCCGACGGCATCATGACCCTCATCGACTCCGACACCGGCGAGCCGCTCGGGGCCGATGCGGGCGTCGTTCCGATCCCGGCCGACACGGTCGCCACGCACCCGGATTGGTCGGCGCTCGGCGATCGCGTCGTCTTCACGCTCGGCACGAGTGGCGGCAACAAGGAAGTCGAGGGCGGATCGATCGCGATCTTGCCGTACGACAACGGCGTCTGGGGTGAGCCCGAGATCATCGTGCAGAGCGCGGACGCGAGCGACAACAACTTCTTCCCGGTGTGGAGCCCGGACAGTCGGATGATCGCCTACGTCAACGCGCCTGGAAAATCCAAGGACGCGGTCGGGGCGACGCTTCGCCTGGTGCCGGCCGGTGGCGGCGACCCGATCATCATGACGCGGCTCAACGAGCGCGTGAACAACATGGACGGCGTCATCGACATCGGCAACTCGATGCCGACCTGGGCACCTTCGACACGCGTCGGCACGTTCTGGCTCGCCTTCTCGAGTCTGCGCGCCTACTCCGTCGTGCGACCGCAAGACGAAAAGGAAGATCAGATCTGGATCGCCGCCGTCGATCCGGACCTGCCCGATCCGGGCTACTCGGCCTTCTGGGCGCCCTTCCAGAACATCGAGCACGGCAACCACCGCGCGTTCTGGACGCATGCCGACGAAGACACGCAGTGCGGCTGCTACGACGTGTGTGACGACGGCCTGGACAACGATTGCAACGGCACGGCCGACGAAGATGCGTGCGTGGTCTGCGAAGCAGCCGAGATTTGCGGCGATGGCATCGACAACGACTGCAACTGCGTCACCGACGACTGTGACACCGGTGAGATTTGCGACGACGGCATCGACAACGACGGCGATGGCGCCATCGACGCCGCTGACGCGTCGTGCACCGTGCGATGAAGCTTCAACGGTGGGCGGCGCTGCTCGCCGCGACGAGTGCTCTATTCGTCGCACTGCCGGCGCACGCCGATCGCTCGACGATCAAGAACGACACCGATCACCCGTCGTACTTTTTCGAGACGGAGCCGCACCTGGTGCTGGCGCCGTTCCATCACGCAGACATCGGAGTCGGCTTCGCCGGGACGTTCAACGTGGCGGACCAGGGCTTCATCAACGGGTTGAACGATTCGGTCGGCGTCAACTTCGGCGTCAATTGGCTCCGCAACGAGCATTGGGTCTTCTCGGCCGCCATGCAGTGGAACTTCTGGCTCAGCGAAAACTGGTCGGTCTTCGGTGAGCCCGGCGTCGCCATCGGCGCGCACAAGAAGCCCGACTTCTGGCCCCACCTGGGCGCCGGCGGCCGCTTCCATTTCACCCGGAACATCACGCTCACGATGCGCGTCGGGTTCCCCGTGGTCTCCGTCGGCGTCTCGTTCCTGCTTTGAACCCCTGCCAGAGCGGCGGGTGTTATCATCCGCGGCATGCGATGGGTGGCTTCGGTAGTCGGACTGTTGCTCGCGCTGGGGTGCGGTGAGAGCGACAAGAACTCGGGCGGCGGCACTTCGGGCGGCAGCGGCGGCAGCGGCGGCAGCGGCGGCAGCGCGGGCAACTCCGGGAGCGGAGGCTCGGGCGCGAGCGACCCGCTCGGTGCCGAGTTCGAAGGGGTCTACACGCTCGACGAGATCACGATCAACTCTGCCTCGTGTGACGTGGAGGGCGAGAGCGCTCGCTCGGACCTCGCAGCCACCCATCTCGTCATGAGATCTTACGTGCTCTCGGGAGTTCCCACACTCGGTGTCCGGTCATGCTCGGGGGTCGACGCGTGCGTGTCGCTCGCTGACGCCTTCGAAACGTCCCCGCCCGTAGCCGGTGACCTGGCTTACTGGTTCTTCGAGCCCGCGGGGGTGACACTCCTCGGCCAGTGGGTCTACGGAGGGCGACTGCAAGACGGGGCATGCATTCACCGCGGCGTGATGGACAACGTTCTCTCCCGCGAGGGTGCGGTGGCGACGATCGAGCAACGCGGACGTTTCGGCGACTTCCCCGCCGACGCACAAGACGGCTGCGCGATCGACGGCGTCGACGGGCAAGTCGCCGCCTACCCCTGCTCCGAGCTCCGGGTACTGACGGCGACGTTCGTCCAGGCGCTATGAGCAGCGGGGCGCCCCGGCGAAGGCACGAGCTCAGCCGATTTCCCGCCCGCATTTCGCCCACGCCTCCCCGACCCTCGTTGTGCCAAGCTCGGTCGTGGCTTGGTGTCGGGCTCAACGGCGCACCGTCCTCGCGGCGCTCACGATGGCGAGTTACGCGTGCCCCGCGCGAGCGGACCTGCCCACGGGTGACACGATCCTCAGCGCTGCGATCCTTGCCGCGCTGCCCCACGACGCCGGAGTTCTGCTCGCAGAAGGGAACGCGTGGTTCGCGCTCGGCTGGTCAGCTCAGATCCCGGTCGCCGACCTGGCGCGGCAACGTGTCGTGCTGGGTCTCGACTGGAATCCGGTATCTCCCGCACACCCCGTGCGCGGGCGGCTCGGATACCGCTTCGGATGGCGATATCCGTTCTTCGGTCTGGGAGCATCAGTCGACCGTTCGGGGTTCACCGCGTCACCGGAAGTCGGCGTGCGCTTGTTTCACGCGAGCCGTCGCGACAAGAAAGCGAACTTCTCGTGGCACTTTTTGGTGCGCGCCGATCTGAGCCCGAAGCCGGAACGCCTCCGCGCCGTCACCTATCTCGTGGGCTGGAGCATCTTTTGAGCAAACGACGACGAGCCCGGGCGACCCCCCAACCCGACGTGGCGGAGCGAAAGAAAACCGAGCGCTCTGCTGCCGTGGTGCACTCTCTCATGGGCGGCGCGCTCGTCTTCCTTTTGTGGACCCGGTTCTTTTCGCCGGATGCCCCTGATTCGATCGAAGCAACGGCGCTCAACATCTATTTTTTTCCGATCTGGGCCGGCGCGTATTTTCTCGCCGCAACGACCGTCCCGCTCCGCCGCAGCGTGATCGGCGCGATCGCCTTCGGTACTGCCCTGATTGGTCCGCTCACCTCGTCGGCGATCGGCCTGCTGGCGCTCTTCCCGATCTGGTGGATGCGGCGGAGCGCTCGGATCCTGTCGGGGGTGCTGGAGGACGACGGAATCGATCCGCTGAACCAACCAGTCGCCAGTGCGCCGAGGGGACGAAAGAAGAGGCGCGGGGGGCGCGACTCGGACGCGCCGCCGGGTATGGAAGAACTCGCCGCCGTGCTTCGGGCATCGGACCCGAGCGCCCTCGTCCCGTTCCTGAGCCACGCAGCATGGAGTGGGGCCACCGACTCGGCAACCGAGCCGCTCTTGGAAGAGTTCGGCGACACGCTTCTGCTCTCGCTCGGATGGGACACGTCGAGGATGGTCGTCATCGGTGATCGGAGCCTGCTCACCCCGGAGAACAAGCGGACGGCGCTCGCGAACTTGCGCTCCCGCGCAACGCGCGCCGAATGGGTTCGCACGACGCTGTCGTTGGCGGAAGGGGAAACGGACGTCTGGATGCGGCTCGGCGACGCGATGACGGCGAGTGACCTCTGGGATCGGGAGTTCGTCCGCGCGGCGCTCGCGCTCTCGGGCGCGCCCACGGTGTTCATTGCCGTACCCACCCGTGAGGCGATGGTGATGTCGACCCATCCGGACCCGGTCGCTCGCTTCGCCATGGCGCGCGTCAAGGACCCCGAGCACGGCGAGCACGTGCTCGGAACCGATATCTTCGTCTTCGACGGCAGCCGGATGTTCCCGATCAAGCCCATGCGAACAGGCGAAGCCGGGCCGACGATTCACTAGGCTTGTGAGCGTCGCGACCGGGACGCTCGCACTTAGTGAGGCACGGGAATCTGTCGTTCCGCGCCGAGCGTGTACGTGGCGCGAACGAGCGCCTGAGCTCCGTCCGTGTAGGTGACGACCGCGGTTCGTCGATCGGCGTCGATCGTGAGCTCGAAGTCCGTACCAAACTGCACGTACGTGCCTTTCGCGATGTGGTGGTGGACCGTCTCGCATTCGAAGTACCCGCCGCAAGCGCCGAGGAGGACGCCGAGGCTCGCGCCTGCGACCAAACCCATCACGACGACGACCAGTCGCCTCACGGCTTTCTCCCCAAGTTCTCACGAACAGCCACGGACGTTTCGCACGCCGGACAAAACACGACGGCGTCGAGCTCGCCCGAGCCCGTCGTCGAAACGCGGAAGGCAAGGCCCTCGGGCGCCACCGACGGTTCGCCACCGACGGTCGCCGCATCGAGCGTCATGTCCGCCTGATACAGGACCTGATCGCCGTTGCACCACTGCCCTTTTGCTCGCGCCCAGACCGGCAAGGTCGCGATCAAACCGAGCGACAAAGCGGAGAGAAACAGCGTCCGATCCGACATCGAGCAAGCACCTTCACGCGAGTCGCTGAACGACCTCGAACAGGTTCCCCTCCGAGTCCTTGAAGTACGCCCAATATTGCCGAGCGTCAGGTCCGCCCTCGACGCCCGTCACGGGCTCGACTTTCCGCGAGAGCAGGGCCGCCGTGGCCGCGTGGATGTCGTCCACCTCGAACGCAAAGGAAACGCGCCTGCGATCGTATTGGGGCTTCTCTGATTTTGCCAAGAGCTCGAACAGTTTGTCCTCGAACTCGAACCACACGAAGCCCTCACCGGCGCGAACCTCCTTTAGCCCGAGGGTGTCGCGGTAGAATTTTCGCTGCGCCTCGAGATCCTCACACACCACGCCAATCCAAATCGGCCATTTCAACATCCGTTTTCTCTAGCACCTAGAGGACAGGGCGAGTCAGCGTGCGGGCAGATCGTGGCAGCGGAGCAGGGCGGTCGGGTCGTCTCCCTCGCTCCAGGCGACGCAGGCGCGTTCCTGATCGGCGCTAGCAGCGACGGCGCGCACGGTTTCGGTCGTGTTCGAGACGCCGCCGCCGCGGTCGGAGGCCGAAAGACCCGTCCAGCGGCAGTCGTCGAAGCGCCGGAGATGGGCGTCCCCATCGGGCGCGGCGCCGAACGTGGCGGCGATGCGAACCGACTCCGGCAGGCCATCGAGGACGCTATCGTCGGGGGACAGCGCCTCCCAGCGCGAACCCGTGTGGCGAAAGAGAACCAGATCGTCGTCGGTCCGAAAGTAGACCACGGGTGCGCCACCAGCATCCTGAGTCAGCTCGACCGGCGCCGGTAGCTGGCGTTCGCTGAGCGCGGCCGAAAGCGCCCCGTCGATCCGATCGACCCAGGCTGTCCCGTCGAACTGAAGCAAGAGCACATCGGGGTAGGTGTCACCCGATGCAGCCACGATCGGGCCGTCGGGGTGGAGCACGAGTTCGGGCGCACTCCTGTCACCCCAGAGCAACTCCCCGACCCGTTGCGGCGCCGCCTGGAACGCCGACCATTCACCGCTCCCCTCGTCCCAGTGCTTCACGTCGATGAACGCGGTGTCGTTGTACCACTCCGTCCAAGCGACGGCGGGGCTTCCAGCTGGGTCGAACACGAAGCGCACGGACAGCGACTCGTACGCGTCGACGAGCGGCTCGCCCATCGGGGGCTCCGCGCCGAGGGGCTGCCAGGAGCCGTCCGGCTCGAGGCGCGCGACGTACAGAGCGAAGTACTCGTCGAATTCGGTGTTGGTGTACGCGGCATACAAACGATCGCTCGGATCGAGACCGAAAGCGCAGGGGCCTCGGTTGTCCGGGACCTCGGGCGCATCCACCGTGCGCCACGAATCGCCATCGTAAAGGTGCGCCGTACAGCCCGTTTGGACCACCGGATAGCCACGGCTATCGAGCCACACACCTCCGACGAACCCCGAGCCGAAGCCGCCAGGCGTTGCCGCGTCTGCAAGTGCCGGCCACAGCGTGCGATCGGAGCCGCCGACGCCGTACCACGCTCCTTCGGTCACGCCGCACGCGTCCGGCTCCGCCCCGCCGCCCCAGCTCTCGGGGTACACGCAGTCGTCGCTCGGTGGCTGCTGATCGCTCTCGCAACTCAGCGACCCGCCGTCGCCCGCCGCGCCACCCTCGTTGCTCGTGCCGGAAGCCCCGCCGTCGTCATTCGCGCCCGCCTGACCAGCGCCACCGCTCGGCCCATCACCGCCGGTACCCGTTGTGCCGCCGCGACCCGCGCCGCCTGATCCGCCCCGAGACGCCCCTGCCGATCCGCCCGTCGCCGTCCCCGCCGTACCACCCGCCGCGCCAGTGCCCTCGGCCGGCTTCACCGCGGTTTCGCCGTCACCGCAAGCGCCGAGGACGAGCCCCGCCACGACGGCAAACGATACGGCGCTCGCGAGCGCTCTCGACATTCCGCGATCCCTCACCTCACCAGTGCTCCCTCCAGCAGATTTAATGCGAGATCCGGGTTTCGTCAAAGCCCAACCGGCCCGCTACTCCGAACAAGCGGGCACACCACGAAATCGCCCGTCGTAATTACTAGGTGTCCAGATCCAGTACCGGACATACCATCGGGCAACCGGCAGTGTTTTGCCCGCTTTGGGGTGAGGAATGACGCTACAGCATCTGGACTCAGCGATTGCTTTTGCGGTGATCATGCTCGGAGCGAGCCTGCTCGTCACGGTCCTGACGCAGACCATTTCCGCAGTGCTCAACATGCGTGGCAAGGACTTGCACCGCGCGCTCTGGGATCTGATGACGACGCTCCGGCCCGGCGACTCGGCACAGGCTGAAGAGCTGGCGCGCGAGATCTTGGAGCACCCGTTGCTCTCCGAGACTCGGCGCAGCCGCGCCGGCAAGTCCATTCAGAAGCATCGGCTGTTGGTCGCAGTGGCAGCCGGAGCGCTGGCATTCCTCGGGGTCTTGGCGCTCGGACAAGGCGACTACTCGCCGAAGGGCCTGGGAGCGGTGGGGGCGATGGTCGGGGCGATGGTCGCCTTCGTTGTGGAGCAGTCCATCAGGTTCACGGGCTTGGCGAGCGCGCTCCGCATCGAGGAGTTTCGCGAAATGCTCAGGCTCGTGAGCGAACAGGGGCCAGGGTCCTCCAAGGAGGTGGCAGCCAAACTCTCGAAGATCTTGTCCGCGGACGAGTCGGTGGAAGAGCGCTTGAAGCAGATCCAGGACCTCACTCGAACGGGACGCGAAAGCATGACCAGATTGTCCGTCAGCTTGCGCGGTAGTGGCGGCGACAAGGCGCTCGCACACCTCGTCGACGTCGCGCTGGCGGGCGTCGGCACCGTAGAGCAACGCGAGCAAGGGCTTCAGGACCTCAAGAAGCTCCTCGACCCAGGCTTGCACGCCGCCGCCGACACACTCAAGGCGCTCGCAGACGCCGAGCAGGCGCTCGAAGCCAAGGCGGCAGCGCTCGTCGAGCAGGCGAAGGCGACGTTCGACAGCAAACTCAAAGAGCTCGAGGTGTTGTTCACCGCCGCCATGGATCGCGCGTCGCAGCGCTTCGCCACGAACTCCAGACTCTGGACCATCGCCTTCTCGATCGGGCTGGCGCTCTTGATTCGCCTCGACGCCATCGCCCTGTTCAAGGAGCTTTCGTCGGACGCCGAGCTGCGCGCCAAGCTCGTCGCCAGCTCCGACGCCATGATGAAGCAGGCCGATCAGATCCTTTCGCCCAAGCCCGCGGCCGAGCCTCCAGCGGCTTCAGCCAGCGCGACCGCGCCTGCGCCCGCGCCCGCGGGCAGCACGCCTTCAGCCGAGGCCGAGAAGCCCGCTGAGTGCCTGAAAGGTGCCAGAAGGACAGTTCCGGCGATCTACACGGCGGCGCTACTCTGTCCGAAAGAGGTGGCCAACCTACCCAAGGGCGAACCAGGCCCTTTCCCGACACGTCAAGACGCGATCGAATACATCGAACACAAGTCGACGAAGGAACCGGAGCAAGGCGTCACCACGTATCGCAAGAACCTGAACGCCTTGCTGCAGGGGGCCCCGGTCAACCAGCTGTTCGACAATGCGGCGTCCATCAACGGGCAGCTGGGGCGCGCCGGCATCAACCTCTTGCCCGATCCTTTCGAACCACGCTGGCCGACCAAACGAGAACTCCCCGGCGTGCTGGCAGCCGCCGTCATGCTGAGCCTGGGCGCGCCGTTCTGGTTCAACTTGCTCAAGACCTTGACCAACCTGCGGCCGCTCGTCGCCACGCGCGAAGAGAACGAGCGCAAGACCAAAGCCAAGACTTAGGTCACGTGAACCTGCGCAAGACCAAAGCCAAGCGTCCGGGAAGCGCCGTGTCGGGCAGCCTCACGGGCTGTTTGTAGCGCGCGCCCGATCCCGGTGCGACGATCGTCGAGTTTCCTCGATGAGCAGAGTCAGGTCGCCTGCGTTCTTGTCGGGACTCGTTCTTGCTGTCGCCTGCGGTCGCTCCACGGACCACGGAGGCGATTCCACTCCGTTGCCTGGTGGGAACGGGGGCGACGCCGCCAGTGGCGCGGGGTACGGCTCGGGTGGCAGCAGCGCGGCGGCCTCGGGTGCGGCCGGCGGAGGCCCATTGGGCGGACAATCCGGGATGGGCACCGGTGGGAGTGCAGCGGGAGGTCATGCCGGCTCGATCGCCGGTCTGGGTGGTGCGGGCGACAGCGGCGCGGGCGGGGTTGAGGCAGCTGGAGAGTCGGGTGGGATTGGTGATGCGGGGGGCAGCGCCGATTGCAGTCCGGAGGTCGGCGGCTTCGTCGACTGCTGCAACGGTCTGCCGTGCCGCGGACGGTGCGACGAGCGGGGTCTCTGCTACTGCGCTGACCTCGGCGGCTGTGGCGTGGGAGAGTCGTGTTGCTTCGAAATCAGCTATCGGTGCGAAGAGGAGCTTCCCGCGGGCACGCGCTGCATCCGGGGAGGCGCCTGAGGTACCCGAGTGGAGCTCGACGCTCACGCGTAGCAGAAGAAGCCTTCGGTTCTCCGGGAAGCGCCGTGTCGGGCAGCCTCACGGGGTGTCAGTAGAAGGACCGCCTCCCTCGCCCGGGTCACCGCCCCCGCCCCACTCGCCGCCGTCTTCGTCACCACCGGTTCCGCTGGATCCACCCGTGCCGATGTAGCCCGCCGCACCGGCACCAACGTAGCCCCCCGCTCCCGCATCAACCCAGCCCCCCACGCCGGCGCCGACGTAGCCCGCCTCACCGGCACCAACGTAGCCCCCCGCTCCGGCGCCTTGGCCTCCGAACCCGTATCCGCCGCTGCCGCCGGTCCCGATCCCGCCGGTGGCTCCTTTCCCGAAGCCGCCCGTGGCTCCCGCTCCGTAGGCGGCGCTCCCGCCGGTGCCGATGGCTTTCCCGCCGCTGGAGAAGTCACCGCCGCCGCGTCCGGCAGCGGAGTCATGCGGATCGTTCGTGCTCTCCCCACCGCAGTTCGTCAGCGCGGAGCCTGCGACGAGAACGCAACCGATAGATAACTTCCGTGAGCTCATGTCCCCCCCAACTAAGCAAAGAGGATGCCAGTGGGCGACTCAGCGCTTTCAGCGTGAGATGCGGGGGCGACCGAGCGAGCTGGCATTCTTTGGCACACCCCAAGTACGCATCAAGGTGCGTCCCACTCGGGCGCCGGGATTGGACGGATCAGCGCGGCGTGGGCGAGCCACCCGAAGAGATCCGCAAGATCGTCACGGGCAAACTCCGGGAAACGGCCCGCGGCTTCGTCGAGCGAAAACGCTCGGTGCGTCGCGAGGACCCACTCGAGCACCGGGCGGGCCTCCTCGTTGACGGCAAGTTCGGTACTCGCCCGCGGCCGGCTCGTCGGGCCGCTCTGAACGACGCAGCCGAGCTTGCCGTCCGCACCGGACGGTTTGAATTCGAGCGAGGAGTTCGGGATCCGGATGTAGCGCTCGAAGCGAGCGTCCCGCGGGTAGTCGGCGAGCGCTCCCACGCTGTGGCCGTGCGACCGCCACGCGTCGAAGGCGGCTCTGGGTGAAAGGGAGGACAGGCGCGGGCCGAGCTCGGCAAGCAATCGAGCGAGCGCGTCGTGTTCCGTGGCCGCGGCCGGGGGATCGGCTGCGAAGGCGCCGTAAGGCCTCGCTCGCCATTCGGGCGACTGACTGGCGTAGTAGCGGAGAAAATTCAGAGCGACGTCGAGGCGCGACGGCGCACGCACCACCACGACCACGGATAGCGCCCGCTCGGTCTGTTCGGCGGTCGTGTGCCAGGTGCCCGCGGGCATGAACAGCGCGGAGCCGGGCTCGAGCAACTCGGTCTCTAGGCCTCGCTCCTCGAGCCCCGCGGCGCTCGCCGGAAAGCCGTTGCGATACGTCTGACCGAACTCTGGCAGCGCAGCGGTGAAGGGACTGAACTGAGTGTCCGGGTTCGTCACGAACCCGCTCGGGGCGTAGCGAAAGCGCTTCGTTCCCTCGATCTGGAAGAAGAGCTGGTCGAAGCGATCGTGATGGAGGGCAAGGCCGGAGCCGGGGGCGTTCGTGAACGCGGCAAGGGTGGTGCACTCGGGCAAGCCGAGAGCGCTCTCGAGTGCCCTCAGGAATTCGCGCGAGCCCGGCAGCGTGCGCCTGAGGTCCGTGAAGTAGACCGTCAAGCCGAGATGAAGGAGCGCCGTCGGGTGCACGTCCGCAACCGGGACCTGAATGCCGTCACTCGACGAGCCTTGTGCCACCTCCAAGGGCCCCACGTAGTGGCGACAAAGGGCGTCGATGCTCGCCATCGGCCCGCTGCGCAACAGCGCCGGAAGGCGCTCGAGCGGGCCATGGGTGATGACCATCTTGCCGCCCGTGAAGAGCTCGGCGGCCGGCGCTCCGAAGATCCCCCGGATCGGGTCGCTCACCCGCGGAACCCTATCAGGTCAGCGTTGGACGGGGTAGCCGACCGTGGTCAAGACAGGGCAGCTTCGTTTTCCCTGGCCGCCGCTACGGCACCGCCGCTCGGACGAGCGTCTTGCACTGGTGGCTCGAGGCACTGCCGTTCGTCCAGTAGACGCCGCTCTCGTCGACGGCGATCAACGCTGGGTCGCTCTGTTCGACCGCAACGTCGGTGGGAGTGCCGCCCGACGTGGAAACGCGCCGCACGACACCCGACGGCCGGTCGCATGAAACGAAACCGCCCGAACGCGTGTAGTACACGTAGCCGGCGTGAACACCGAGCGCATCGATGCCATAGCGCTCGCTGACCAGCACCTGTTGGTCGCCCCCTTCGCGACTGACGCGAACGATCGCGTCCTCGCCCTCGGGGTCGTCAGCACGCGCGCGGGTGCGAACGTAGATGCCGTCGGCGTCGAGCACGGGCCCGCTGGGATCGTAGAGCCCCGTGGCGATGACGACCGGCGTCCCGCCCGATTTCGGCAAGCGGTAGAGTTGCTCGTCGCTCGCGCTCACGAAGTAGACGTTTTCGGCGTCGAGCGCGATGCCGCGGACGTACAGGAGGCTCTCGGCGAGCAGAGTGACGGTCGAGCCGTCGACCCCGGAGCGGGCGATGCTTCCGTCGGCGACCGGCCCCATGTCGTAACTGCTCCAGTTTCCCCAGTACACTCCACTCGAGTCGACGGCGATGCTGGTCGGCTCCTTTTCGCCGGTCACGATCGTCTCGAGCGAGCCGCCCTGCTTCGGGAGTTTGAGAATGGTCCCGCGAATGCCGCCGGCGAAGTAGGCGTGCGTTGCGTCGAGCGCCATCGTTTCGCCGTCGACGGGTCCGACGTCGATGGGGGGGCCGCCGGCGGGAGGGAGTTTTCGAAGGGTGAGGTCGGAAACCCAGAAGACGTGCTCGCCGTCGGAGGCGAGTTCGACGACAAGCTCCTCGTTTTCGGCGAGGACGGTCCCATGCCCAGCCGCGACCGGACCGGAGCCACCTCTGCCGGAGCCACCGTCCGAGCCACACCCCGTGACAAGCCCAGCGATCGCGAGAAAACGAAGCAGGCGCATCGCATTCCTTGGGTGGCGACGGCCGAGGTCGATTATCAGAAAGCAGCCGTTCAATCGCCACTCAAACGACGATGACCTCGCTTCGAGGGGCACTTTGTGTGGTGGCATCGCTGCCTTTCGCGCTCGTCGCAGCCGCGTGTGGCGGCGACGGCGCCAGCGGGCCGGACCGTCCACGCGGAACGGGCGGGCTTGCGGGAACCGGCGGCGGAACGGGGGCGTTCGCGGGGACCGGCGGTGGAACGGGCGGCGTGCCCGACGAGCGAGTCGTGCGGCTTGGGACCTTGACCGAGCTCACCGCCGTGGCGTTCACGGGCGAGAGCTTTCTGGTCGTTGGTCAAGGCAGCGACGTTCTGCGATCCACCGACGGCGAGAGCTTTTGGCCGCACCAGCCGGAGTTCTTCTCGGGAAATCTTTACGACGTGCTGTGGGATGGGCGTCGCTTTTTCGCGGTGAGCGGCTTCGGCACCATCCTCTCGAGCGAAGACGGGACGAGCTTTTCGACGCCGAACATACGCCAAACCGGAGATCTCGCGGCGCTCGCGTGGTCGGGATCGACCTACGTCGCCGTCGGCGAGGACGGCTCGATCCACTACTCGAGCGACGGCGAAGTCTGGACTGCCGCGACCTCGGGGACCGACGTGTACCTGCCCGGGGTCACCTGGGGAAGGTCACAGTTCGTCGTGGTGGGCGACGGCACGATCCTCACGTCTCCGGACGGAATGACGTGGACGCCGCGTGAGCCGGCGGGTGCACTGTCGGACGTCCTGTGGACCGGAACGAGCTTTCTCGCCGTGGGTTCGGGGGTCGCAGCATCCTCGCCCGACGGCGCGACGTGGACCACTTCGTCCGTCGAGGCGACCCTCGAGAGCGTCGCCTGGTCGGAGCCCCTCGGGCTCTACGTCGCCGCCGGATGGAACGGCGCGCTGGCGAGCTCGAGCGACGGCGTGGCCTGGGACGTGTACGCCGATCCGACCGGCCACACCTTCAACGACGTGACTTGGGCCGCCGATCGCTTCGTCGCGGTGGGAGACCAGGGATACGTCGTGACGTCCCGTGACGGCCGGGCGTGGACGGCCGAGTCATTCGGCTTTTCGTATCTCAACCTGGCCCACCTGGACGGTCGATTGATCGCCGTTGGAAGCTCCGGAATCGTCTCGACGTCGACCGACGGCTTGTCGTGGGAGCACGGGTGCACGGGCGGCCGCGACGACTTCGGCATGGACATCGCCTGGTCCGGCACCCGCTGGGTGATCAGCGGCCAGGGCGGGCTCGTGTCGTCGTCGGAGCTCGGCAACTGGCCTCCGCCTCCGCGCGACGTGACCGGCATTTGTCGTGGCATCGTGTGGACGGGCACGCAGTTCGCAGCGGCGTGCGACACGGTCGTGTACGTCTCACCCGACGGCGTCGATTTCGAGTCTCACTTCCCGGCCACACCGAGCGACTATTGGAACGACATCACCTGGACGGGTGCGGAGCTCGTCGTCGTCGGCACGAACGGCGTCGTCGCCACGTCGGAAGACGGGGTGTCGTGGACCTCGCGGAGCTCGGGCACCACGGCGAGGCTCAGCTCCGTCGCCTGGGGGGTAGACCGGCTCGTTGCGGTCGGATCGTCGGGCACGGTCCTCACGTCGAGTGACGGACTTTCATGGGAAGCAGGCGAGAGCGGCACGACAACGGCGCTGAACAACGTCGCCTGGATCGAGGATCGCTTCGTGGCCACCGGCGACTCCGAAACGCTCATCGTCTCCGACGACGGTGCGGTCTGGACGGAAGTCCCGCTCCCCGCGGGCTCGTTCGGGTCGCTCGGAGCGGCGGCAACGCTCGGCGATCGCCTCGTCGTGGTGGGTGAAAACGGGAGCGTTCTCGCGCTTCCGCGGTTCTGACCTCGGGCCCGTCGAATTGGTGAGGCTCAGGCCTTTCCGGATGCCAAGTCGTAGGACGCACGGATGAGGTCGTTGACCACCGCGAGCTCGTTCTCGTCGCGTGGGCCGTAGACCATGACGATGTTGCCGGGTAGGCCATGCTTCCCGGCTAGTGGATGTCGCTCGGCCCAACCGTTCGCGATGACGGCATCGACGATGGCGGTCGGGAGCGACATGTGCAGGCTGCCGTCGCTCGGCGGGTGAAGGTGAGCGAATTCGTGATCCACCATGAAGCAATCACGCGCCTTGGGGCTCTGATCCGGCAGGTGAAACGCCCGCGCTCCCGGAACGGAAACCAGGCTGGGCCCGACCAAGACGCCGGAGAGCGAACGCGCGAAATCGAAGGTACGCTCCTGCAGCTCACGGGGTGCGTTCTGCGTGAGCTGGGTGTGGGGATTCGTATTGGTCGCGTCCGGTCGGGGCCCCGAACGACGCTGACTGACGAAACTGGGTGACGGTTCCATTGGACCCGGTCAAAAGGTGTGACAGCTCGGCGCGCCCCCGACGACACCGTCGGAAAGGACGCAGAGCTCAGCGCCTAGCGCGAACAGCGCTTCGGGCCGCTTTTTGTCCGTGCTCGGCACGCTCGCCACGTGCACGACGTCGCTCGCCTTGACCTCGTTCGGACTCCTGTCGCCGGCGACGAAACGATAGAGTTCGAACTTGTCGTCCCGAGCGAGTGTCGGCCCCGCGAGAATGTAAAGTCCCGCGTTCGCGCCGCCCCAATAGGTGAGCGCGCGCACACCGAGGCCGCCGAGATCGAGTGTGTACGACTCGGGCTCGGTGAAATCGCGCTTCGTTCTGACGACCAGCGCTCGCCCTCGCAGCACGGGCCCCCGGAGTCCGAAATAGAAGTACTCGCCATGGACCACGGCGCCCTCGACGTCGAGCCCGTTGTCCTTGCTGGGCACCTCCCTGAAAGTCGCGACGAGCGGTAATTTCAACAGGAGCTCACGCGCATCGAGCGCCCGAACGAGGTCGAACTCCGGAAATCCACCCGTGCCATCGCGCGCGACGACCTCGTAGACGTAGTTCGAGTAATCGGCACCCGCCCCGCTGGCAGGCACGATCTCCTCGAGCCGATCGCCCGCGTGGTCACCCTCCTTCGGTTTCTTTCGCTTGAGCGACGCCGAACCCGTCAAATAGACGTGATTGTCCGCGATCGTGACCGCCTCGAGGTCGACCTCGACCTTGCTCTTCGGGCTCGGCAGCTCGATCGAAAGGTTTCCGCGGGGCAGCTCGGCGAGATCATAGACCTTGCTCCCGGCGTCCTTGCCGAGCTTCGTCACGGCGAAATCATGCCCCTCGTCGGAGACGACCACCAGGTAGTCCTTCCCGGCGAGGGTCAGCACGGCGGCGTCGCTGAGGTTCTCCGCGGCGTCTTTCCCGAACTCTACCCCCGTGAGGGTCCGCTCGAGCTCCGGGTTCTTGCGCCAGCTGCTCGCCTTTCCCCCCTTGCCATGGGTCGAGGTCTCGTCACCGTGCGGTTTCGGGGAGGTTCCGTCCGTGCGCGTGCAAGCACCGAGGCCGAGCGTCAACAGCCCGGCCGCGAGCGATCGCTCGACGCTCCTCCCGTCCCTGAACGCAATTTTTGCCCACATTTTCGAAACCGCGCCGCCTGCTGGAACCGCGGGCGGCTCTTCGACTCTAGGTGAGTGACACCCAAACGTCATCGGGTTGTCACGCTGGGAAAAGGAAAGTTACAATACGCGCATGGTGGGTAGCACGACGGGACCTTTCTGACGATGGTGCAGGTGGAGTTCGAGCGGCTGGAGCTGAAGTACCTCCTCGACGAGGGGACGGCGGAAAAGGTGCGCCGGGCGATCGTGTCATTTTGCGCTCCCGATTCGCACAACGGGCGGCTGGGGCGCGGCTACTGGATCTCGAGCCTCTACTTCGATTCGCCGAGGCTCGCGTTCTTTCGCGCGAACGAACGGGCCGACGGGGACCGCTTCAAGCTCCGCGCTCGTATCTACGAGGTCGGCGGCGACGTCCATCTTGAAATCAAGCGCAAGCGGGGCGACGTCGTGCGAAAGGAGCGGGTCATCGTCGCCGAGCGCGGCTGGGTGGACGCAACGCACGGGTTCGGGCAGCCGCTGTTCGACAAGCCGTCGCAAGAGCGCGTGCTGGCGAGCTTCGCGCAACTTCTCGCCCAATACGGCGCCGAGCCACAGGTGATCGTCGAGTACGAACGCGAAGCGTACGTTTCGCCGCGCGGCGAATACGCGCGCGTATCCTTCGATCGAAGGGTTTCGTACTTTCCGACGCGCGATCACAGTTTCGAGCGCGGGCGTTCGGGCCGCCGCGCGCTCTCGATGGGCGACGGCTCGCGCAGCTCCGGTGTCTTGCTCGAGCTCAAATGCGAGACCCAGATTCCACCGTTCATGATCGACGTGATCCGGCGCTACGAGCTCAATCGCGTCGGTCTGTCGAAGTACACCCGCGCGACGCGCGATCTGCTGACCGAAAGGCGCTCGAGCGATCCTTGGCTCGAAAGGATCTCCCATGGGTGACGTCTTGCTCGGACTCTTCGGCGCGAGCGAACGCGTGAGCTGGGTCGACGCCGCCATCGCGATGCTGGCTGCGTTCATCGTGGGGCAGCTGCTTTCGTGGGTGTACGAGGCAACGTACTCGGGCTTGAGCTACTCGCGAAAATTCGCCGACACGCTGACGCTCCTCACCACGGTCTGCGCCGGTTTCGTGCTGATCGCACGGCAATCCTTGATCGTCGGGCTCGGGCTGATGGCCGTCCTGTCGATCATTCGCTTTCGCACCAACGTGAAGGCACCGAGCGATCTGGTGTTCGTGCTGGCGTCGGCGACGTTCGGGCTCGGTGCCGGGCTCGGGGCGCTCGCCGTCACTGCCGTCGGTTTCGCGGGCTTCGTGGTGTTCGCGCTGTTCGTGAATCTCGGTTCGTTCGGCTCGCGGCAGCGCTTCGACGCCGTCGTGCGCCTGCGGACGACGAGCACTCTCGACGACGCTGCCGAACTCGATGCGATTCTCGAGCGTCACTGCCTGCGCTCCGAGCTACTATCGACCTCGGAGATCGCCCAGGGTGAAGTCGTCGAGCACAGCTACCAGATCAAGCTGCTCGGGCCGAACGAGCGGCAGCCGCTCCTGGCTTCGCTTCGCGGCGCCCGCCAGGTCCAGGACGTGCGCATCCTCCTCCAAGAGCTGAACCTCGAGTACTGATGGCGAGTTCGCCGCTCATGAGGAGTTTCAGACGCCTGGCAGAGCGTCTGGGTGTGCGCGTCGTACCGCTCGCAGGCCTCGTGGCAGCAGCGGCGGGCATCGTCGCCCTCGAACACAAGCGCGCAGCGAATTTCGTCGCGAGCGGCGTGACCGCGGCGCCCGCGACCCACCATGGGTCGGAGATCGCCGGCACCGTCCAGCACGTGCGCGTCGGCGTCGGAACGCAAGTCACGGCCGGGCAGGTGCTCGCCGAGCTCCACTCGCTTGCTCTCGACGCAGAGCGCTCCGAGCTCGACGCCGAGATCAAACGCACCGTGCGGGCCGGCATGCTCGCGGAACTTCAAACCTCGCAGAGCGGCCGCGAGGCGGCACTCGCGGCGCGCAGCCGCCTGTCGCAGGCCGAGCGCGACCGCGAGAAGGCAGTGGCGGATCGCGCGCTTCAGGCAAGCCTCGCCGAGGATGCCAAGGGCTACCTGGCGCGGGTCGAGGAGATGGCGAAATCCGGCGTCATCGAGCAGCGAGCCGTCTGGACGCAGGAGCAGTTGGCTCAGCGCCAGGCGTCGCTCGAGCTGCAGGCGGGAGCGTTGCTCGAAGCCGAAATCGCCCGCACCGATGCCCTGAGGAAGGAAGTGCGCGGCAGCGTGTCGAACCAGAGCGTGGTCGCCGCGACGGCACGGCTCTACGAGACGGAGCTCGATCTCTTGAACCGCCGTCGCGAGAGTCTCGACCGGCAGATCGAGCAACTCACGATCAAGGCTCGCGTCCCTGGCGTGGTGACGGCGCTCATCACCGAGGGAACCACGATCCGCCCGGGCGACAGCATCGCGACGATCGTCCCGACCCGAGCCGCCGAGGTCATCGCCTACGCCCCACCCGACTTGCCTCCGCCGACGCTCACCGCCAACGTGCACTACTCGGTCGTCCTCGGCGACGGACGGCACTGCGACGGCGTCGGCAGCCCCATCTCGACGGGCCTCGTCGAACCAAAGCCCGGACAACTCGTCTCGTTCACGAGCTTCGCGGGATTCGGGTTCCCCATTCACGTGTCCCTGCCGGAAAGCTGTCGCTTGCCCGTTGGTCAAGTCGTGGAATTCCGGGCACAGCTCTGAGCTCTGATCCGACCGCGCTCAGATCGGAGAGATGGGAGACGCGCTCGGGGACGACCAAGACGAAGAGCGTGCACGGCCCGCCCGCTCGAGTCCGAGCACGTGCCACGCCTCGCGATGCTCAGAAAAGGCATCGCCACCGTGGGGCCACCGTGGATCACTCGCGATCTCGCGCGCTACCAGGGTACTTGGCACGACGAAACAAACAGGGCCATCCCCGCACGGATCGTCGAGCTCGACGAAAACATACCGGCAGTTCAGTCGCGCATGGCCAGGCGGCAAACACGTTGTCACGCCGCCGACGTCCGGAATGAACTCCCGCTTCTCGAAGGAAGGCGGGTCCTGTGACCCCAAAGGCAACAGCGCGCCGAGAAACAACACCCCCACCAACACGAAGCCTGCCCGCCGCCACCTCACGACAGCGCCCCCGCCAAGGCGGGTGCCATCATCGAGAAGGCGCCGACGACGCTGGGGAGCCGCTCGCTCATCGCGGGCGAGCATACACGTGGCTCGCCCCCCGGCTCGGACGTCGAACTGTACGAGAAATGACGACGGCGTTTCTGACGGGGTCAGGCGCCCGGCGTGCTCGGCTGCTCGATGGGCTCGATGTAGTCCGTACGCTCGGCCTGCCAGATCCGGTAGCAGGTCGAGGCATTGACCACGCCGATAAACAGCTCCAGCAACGTTCCGCCGATCGAGCCCACCATGATGTTGTTGGTCAGCCAACACGCGGTCGAGGAGAGCAGGACCAGGCGCATGGTGATCCCATCGAACCAAAAGAAGGCGACGGTCCCGATGCAGGAACCCACGACCGGCAGCCAGCCGACCAGGCCGTCCGCCGTGAAAGAGCCGAGTGCGACGTTGACGGCGAGAAGGGCAACGGCGACGGGCGTCGCGCGAGTGTGAAGCGAAATGAACGTCCGTGCGGACGAGACCAGCGCAGCCGCCGACGCGGCGGTGCTTCCGAGAAGCAAGAAGTGAACGGCATACGACAGGCTTTGAGCCGCGATGGTCGTCCGAAGCTTGCGATCGTCCTTCTGCAGGAACGAAAAAACACCAATCGCAGCGGCAATGTAGCCGGTGAGCTGCGCGGGTGAGAAAAAGCCTTCGGGCGGCATCTTGCGAGACCTCGTCGACCGCACAGAACGGCACGAACGGCGAACAAAGTTAGGCTTTCGACCGCGCTGGAAAAAATGGCGCTGCGGTCACCCCAGAGCCTCACGTCCGAACGCGTGCTTGCGAACACCGCGTTGAAAGGGCCCAGACTCCCCCGGTCCCTTCGAGCAGCTCTATTGCGGCGGCGCGCGGTCCCTCAGTTCACGACCTGGCTGGCAAACCCGTTCTGCTCGGCGTGAGCTCGGGCCTCCGTCGTCGCTTCGATGTTCCCGCCCACGCGTGCGTCCTCGACCGTGGCGAGTGCCGCCTGGGCGCGCTCGACCCAGAGCCGCGCGCGGCGGCGCTCGAGCGGCGAGAGGGCGCGCTCGCCATCGGCCGCGTTCACGGCCGCCCAGAAGCTCGCGCTGAACCGGTCGACCTTGTACATGATGGCCGGATCGAGCTCGGGCAGCGTGACCACGCGGCCGCCCAGGGCGAGGAGGCGCTGGTAGGCCGGCGACGCCTCGAGCTGGCTGAAGTCCCGCGAGCGACCCTCGTTCTTGACGACCACGTATTCGACCGCGTTGCTGAAGTCGTCGAGCAGCTGCCCGAGGTGAGCGACCGAGTCGAATCCGCCGTCCGTCACGTGCCAGAGCACGAGCCGCACGTCCATGTCGCGCGCCAACGCGAGCACGTCGGTCGCGTCGATCCAGCGGCGCAGCGCCCGGTGGCTTTGGGCCGGCAGATCGACGAGCACGCGCCGATCGGCGCCGAGCGCACGATCCAGGATCTGGTCGGCGCTTTCGAGCCGCGCGAGATCCACCGCCCGCGTGAAGTCTCCGTAACTGCGCGCGAGTGCGCCGTGCGATTGATCCGCATCGAGCGCCGCGAACGGCAAGCCACGATCGATGAACGACTGCGCCAGCAGGCGTGCGACGACGCTCTTGCCGACGCCACCTTTTTCTCCGCCAACGAGATGTACCGTACTCATGCGGCCTCCTTTCGGTCGACTCGGTCGTGGAGTCAAGCGCCGCGGCCGGACATGTTGCGTACATTTCGCGCGCAATTTTTCGAAACGTCCAGCAAGGGCACAGACGCGGAAAATTGCGACGCTTGCTGCTCGAGCACCGCCAGGTCCGCCGCATCGCGATTGCCACAGGGGGAGCGGTCGGTCACTCTCGGGATTGGTCTTGAGCACCTCGACCAAAAGCAAGAGCGCGAATCCCACGCCGAGTGCCACCTTTCGCGTGCACGTGAAACCACGCGCCAGGACGAGCCGCGTCGTCGCCGTCGACGGAAGGGAGCTCACCGTGGCGGTTCATGCACCACCAGCGGACGGAGCCGCGAACGAGGAACTCGTCCGGACACTCGCCGAGCACTTCGGCGTGCCCCGACGCGCGATCGAAATCACGAGCGGTCACGCCAGCCGGATCAAGCTGGTCCGCATCGACCCTCGCTAGGCTCGCTCTACGGCCCACGTCGGGCGAGGACGTCCTCAGGGCGCAACGCTGTAGATGGCCGACATCCCGGCGAGGATGTGGTCGTGCACGTGGCAGTGAAACAGCCAGTTTCCCGGATCGTCGGGGACCATGTCGGCCATCACCATCGTCGCCGGTAGGAGTTCGACGACGTCGAGGCGCATGCCGGAGACCAGGACGGTATTGCCGTGCCAGTGCGGGGTGTGAAGGTCGACCTCGGTGCCCATGCCCATCACGTACCAGCGCACGCTTTCCCCCAGGTTCATGTGAAGGTCCGGAAGGTTGCCGTACACGTAGCCGTTGATCGAGTGCATCAGGTTGCTCTCACCGAAATCCTCGTCGTCGGGGTCGACCGAGTCTGGATCGCCGGCATAGGTCTCGATGTTCTGCTGCAGGTAGGGGCTCTGGTTCTCGTCGACGACCTCGAACAGCGTGAAGAGCTCGCGGTCGACGTCGGTCGGCGTGGCGTCGTCGTGGGCCATGTCTCGCGCCGTGATCACCATGCTGCCCATCAGCCCCGCGTAGACGTCGGCCACTTCGTCGGTGTGCCCGTGGTACATCCACATCACCGAGCTCATATCGCTCGGACCCGGCCCTGCGCGCTCCGGCACCTGCCAGTGGTAGTCGTACGTTTCGCCTGGCGGCACGGCGTCGTCGTCCTTCTCGCTACCGCGCGTGCCGTCTTCGTAGGGCGCGCCTTCGCTGTCTTTCTCGTAGAAAACGCCGTGCGGATGAATGCTGGCCGGTCGCGTCGTCTGGTTCATGAAATGAACCACGATCGTATCGCCCACGATGGCGCGGATGGTGGGTCCTAGAAAGCCCATATGCTCCGGCTCTTCCGTCGGTGGCGAAAGCTCGCTGAACGTGTCGTCCGTGTAGCTTCGAAAAAGCGCTTTGATGTATTCGCTGCCGATGCGATCAGGTCCGTTTCCGACGAACACGTTCTCGTCGTCGGTGAACGGCTCCCCCGTGATCATGTTCATGCCGCTCGGCGCGTAGTTCCATGCGACCTCGTCGGCCGCAATGAAGTACTCGCGCTCGCGCGGCGCGGGCTCTTCACCGTGCATGTGCTCCGGCGGCATCTGGGGATCGCCGTCGCCGCACCCCGCAGCGAACGAGAGTGTGAGCAGCAGGACGGGCAGCGTCCCAGTTCGATGGATATTCATATTCTGGTCCCTCGCCTCGAATGGTTGGTCCCTCCCTCGAGTCGCCGCGGACCGTATTAAGAAAGCACTCCACATTCAAACGGTTTCTTGGAAACGCTCCGGTCACCTGGACGTGCTGTCACCGGCCGCGCCGTGACGGATCCGAACGGCTAGCCGAGAGGACTTGCCCCGACGCAAGGTCCGACCCCAGACGCCGCGGCTAGGAGCAGCCGCAGAAAACGAGGTCCACGTGCAGGGTTCCGCCGTTCGGGATCTTGCAGTCGAGCTTGGCGTGGCCCTCACGAACGCGAATGTCGTTGTAGCTGGTATTCGTGTTTCGAACCTCGACGTCGAAGGTCGAGCAGGTGGCGCGGTCGACCGGGCGGATCGCGCACTTTAGACCCTCGCACTCGATCGGGCTCTCCACGTAGGCGTTCCACACCTCGAGCTCGCTCTTCACGAGCTTGAGGCCACCCTGAAACCCCTCGCGCCCTTTGACGGTGCGGATCGGGGGCGCAACCCAGACGCCGAAGAAATTCTGATGCTCGCCCGAGTAACACTCGCTCGGCTTTTGCACGTAGTCGCCGAAGGGCTTGCCCCGCGCGCGGATCTCGCCCTTCACGTCGGTACCGAGGCTAGTGAATGCCCACGCGCCGATGCCGAGCGCCCCCTGCGAGCCTTCCAAACCAGCTAGAGTGGGCCAATCGTCGAGATGTCGAGACTCCTCATGCGACGAGCGTCCCTGCTCAACGCCTGGTTTGCGCTGGCGCTGCTTGGGTGCGGAGGGAGTCGCTTGCCGGCGTACGCACAAGGCGAGGGCTCGCTCAAGACGGACGCGGAGCTTGCGGATGGCGACTTCATTTTGTACCGGAAGTTGACGCGCGACGATTTCAAAGGAACGGCGCCCGTCGGCGCTGCCGCTGGGCACGCCGACCGCATCGGCGCGCAAACCTACGCGATCATCAAGCACGAACCCGGCATCCAGATCTCGGGTGAACAGCGCGACGGCACGTTCCGGTGCAAGGTCTACAACGTCCGCTTTCGAGCGTGGATGGACCGTTCGAAGTCGTGGTGGAACCCGAAGCCGGGAGGTTCTCCCGAGAGCTACGTTCTCGAACACGAACAGATCCATTTCGCCCTCGTCGAGCTCGAGGGGCGCAAGGTCAATCGAGAGGCTCAGAAGATCATGGGGCGCACGTTCGAAGGCAGCAGCATGGAGGAGATCCAGGCTGACGTTCAGGAGGAGCTCAACGAGATCGTGGCGGACGGGCTCGAGCAAGTGAAGGAGCGGAACCTGGACTTCGACAACGACACGTCCGGCGTCTACGAGCCGAAGAAGCAAAAGGAGTGGCTCGCGACGGTCGAGAGTGAACTCGCCGAGGGGGGTTGAGGACGGCTTGCCCTGGCCGTGCTGGACGGCGAGCCGAAAAAACCTCGAGCTCATGCGGCCTACCCGATCAGACGCGCGAGCAGCCAGATCGCGAGCGCGCACAGAAGGAAAAGCCCCACGGCGAGCACTGGCGTTGGAGCGCGGCGGAGCGGTCGCCGAATGAACCTCGGCAACAATCTGAGACTGTCTTCGATCCAAACGAACACGCGTTCGGCGACAACGGTCGCGGAGCCACGGACCGTCGGCGTCGACGCGCTAGGAAGTGCTTCCCCAGGTTCGACCGCCTGAGAGACCACGACGTCGCTCACGGGCGGCGGGACGACGGGCGGAGCGACGACGGGCGGAGCGACGACCGGCGCCGCAGCGAGCGCGGCCTGGACCTCCTGCGCGAGCTTTTTGCTTTCCTCGACGGTGGGAGGAAACGTGAACTGCGGCAGCGGATCCGTCGGAAGAAAGGTCGGCCGGCTATGCAGCGGCGCAATGCCCGGCGACTTCCCGCCCTCCGTTGCAGAAGCGGGCAGCTTCCCCATGAGCTCGCCGAGCTGCGCAGCCACCGCGGTGGCGAACGCCGGCCGGGCCGCCGGATCCTTGGCGAGGAGCTTCATGACGAGGGCCTCGACGGCGGGAGAGATGCCCGAACCGGGGACCCGCTCGGCGAAAGAAGGGGCGGGTTTCGTGAGCTGCAGCTGCAGGATGGCGGACGCCGACTCACCCTCGAACGGGCACGCTCCCGCGAGCATCTCGTAGGTCACGACCCCGAGCGCATACAGATCCGCACGGCCGTCGACCGCCTTACCGAGCGCCTGCTCTGGCGCCATGTAGTCGAACGTTCCGAGCACCATGCCCACCTTCGTGAGGGGGTTCTTCCCCGACTCGTCCGTCAGTTTGGCAATACCGAAGTCGAGGATCTTGACGAAATCGGGGTCACCGTCCTTCTCGACGAGGACGATGTTTTCCGGCCTGAGATCGCGGTGCACGATGTTGCGCGCGTGCGCAGCAGCAAGGCCGGACGCCAGCTGGCGCGCCACATGGAGCGCTCGCCGAACGCCGAGCGGCCCCTTGGCGATCTCGGCGCGCAGATTCCTCCCGTGGACGAGCTCGAGCGCCAGGTAGACCGTACCGTCCTCGAGCTTGCCGAAATCCATCGCCGCCACGACGTTCGAGTGCTCGATGTTCGCGGCGGCCGTCGCTTCCCGCTCGAACCGTGCGACGACGTCGGGCTTCTTCGCGTGCTCGGCGTTCAGGATCTTCACGGCGAGCGGCTTGTGCATCAGCACGTGCTCGGCGGCATAGACGCGCCCAACGGCCCCCGTCCCGAGCAACGTATCGATTCGATAGCGCCCGCCGAGCACCTTCCCGATCAGCGGATCCGCTAGCTCATCCACACCCGAAGCTTAGCGGCTCCCCCCGCTCCGCCATAGGCTTCTTGGGGGAGGCTACCCGGATGATCCAGAGCTCACGACCCCGAGCTCGGGCTCGTACGTGTACGACGGGTGCTTGAATCCGGACCTCGTAGAGCGGTCCTTCAGTACCCGAAGCTCTCTTGCGGAGCCGGTCGCGGTTCGGGTTCGGGCTCGACCGCCGCCTCGCCGATCGCCAGCGCCTCGCCGATCAGCTCACCGACGGCCTCTGCCGAGTTATCGCTGGAGCCACCGAACCATCCGCGGCTTACCCAGCCCTCTGCTTCGCCGTCTACGCCCGAGCTGTCGACCGTGACGAAGATCTTCCCTTCGCCCATGCCGAACCCGACCCAGCGAAGGCCGCGTGAGCCGGGATCCCATTTGTCGATCCTGACCACGACGAACGCATCTTTGCTCGGGTCATCGACGAGGATTGCCTTGATCCCGTGATCGGAGAGCTCCTCGACGAGCGCCTGTGTCAAGACCTCCGTTGCTTCCTCCCACCCTCGTCGAGCGCCGACGTACACGGTCATGACCTTGGGCGCTTTGTACCCGGACTCCACGTCAACCTCCTGCCAAGTGGCTCCGGAGCAAGCGGCCAGAAAGCCACTCACCAGTAGGCATCCGAACCGTCCCCTCAATACGCTCACCACTTCCTCTCCTCTTCAGTCGAATCCAATGCTGACGACTCGTTAGGGACGGATCGATCGAGGGGACATGGTAGCTCTTCCCGAGGCGAGCCGTCGTCCGTCACGCGCCCAGCGGCGACCCTCGGGAGCAGCGCCCCGCGGTGCCGGGCTAGGTCATTTTAGCTGAGCAGCTTCAATCTATTGCCGGAAATCGGAGGCGGGCGCATTGCGTCCAATTAAATTGTGCACAATATAATAGTCATGAACAACGAATCAGCTTTGCAGAAACACCTCTACGTGGCGCACGCCACCGCTCGCGGAGGGCGCGAAGGCTCCGTCACGACCGACGACGAGAAGCTCGCGCTCGACGTCGCTTTGCCCTCGGCGCGCATCGGAATCGGCGATAGATTTCCGTCGTTCACGCTGCCGGACCAGAGCGGGAAAGCGTTCGTTCTGGACGACGTGCTCGGTCGAGGCGCCGTGGTGTTGTTTTTCTATCCGAAGGACGGTACGCCGGGTTGCACGCGCGAGGCTTGCTCGTTTCGCGACGCGAGCGCCGACTTCCTTGCAGCGGGCGCGCTGGTAGCCGGCATTTCCTCGGACGACAGAGCGAGCCACCAGCGGTTTGCGGCTCGGCACGGGCTCGACTACCCTCTGCTCGAGGATGCGGGCGGCCTGCTGCGCAAGAAGGTCGGTGTGCGGCGCTCGATGCTCGGGCTGGCTGACGGTCGCGTGACGTACGTGCTGGATAGCAAGGGCGTCGTACGCCACGTTTTCGACTCGATGCTGGGCGTGAACCGGCACGTCGAAGAAGCGCTCGTCACCGTGCGCGGCCTCGGCGGAGGCGAGCCGTGAGCAAGCGGCGCGCGTCAACGGTGCCTGTCGCGAAGCTGGAGGAGCAACTCTGCTTTGCCCTGTATTCGGCTTCGCGAGCGCTGACGCGCGCCTATCAACCGTTGCTTGAGCCGCTCGGCCTCACCTACCCGCAATATCTCGTGATGTTGGTCTTGTGGGAGGGCAAGGCGCAATCGGTGTCGGAGCTCGGAGCGCGCCTCGGTTTGGATTCGGGGACGCTCACCCCGCTGCTCAAGCGGCTGGAAGAAGCGAAGCTCGTGACACGACGGCGCGACGCGGCGGATGAGCGCGTCGTGCATGTCTCGCTCGCCCCCGCCGGTGCGGCTTTGCAGGAGCGCGCCAAACGAGTCCCGCGAGAGCTGGTGTGCCGCGCCGGCTTCGTTCCGACGGCGGAAGGCCTCGTAGAGCTCGTGCGCTTGCGAGATGCGGTTCGAGATCTCGCGCGACGCGTCACGGATGTCCGCGTGGGAGCGGCTCTGGAAGCCGTTCCGGCTGCTCGAGGTACGCGGAGCTGACTTCTGCGAGTGCGGGCAGCGCTACAGATCGACCGTCTGTCCCGTGCTGACGGCTTCTTGGATCGCTGAAATGATTCGAACGCCTTGCAGACCTTCTTCACCGGGGGCGAGCACGGCGCGCCGCTCGATGATGGCGAGGGCATCGTCGTCCATCTGTTTGGCTTGCTGGCTCGCGATCATCTGATTGAACTGGGTCCCGTCGCTCGCTTCACCGCGTACCGCGGTGGAAACGTTCATGGGTGCGAGCCGGTAGCTGCCGGATTCGCAGGTCACGTCGAGGGAGTCGATGAGCTCGCCGAAACTCGTACGACAGTGGGCGATGACGCCCGAGGGAAACTCGAGCTCGAATTCCGTCCACTCGTCCACCTCCGTGAAGATCTCGGGACGCTCGGTCCACTGACGGGCGTTGCTCACACGGATCGGTTCTTCGCCAATGGCATAGCGGGCGGCATTGATGGCGTAGAGGCCCATGTCGTAGAGGGCACCCCCTCCCATTGCTCGCTTCAATCTATAGGCAGTCGCATCGGAGGCGGAACCGAAGCCCCGAAAGCCCGCGTGCGAGACGACGTCCACGATGGCTCCAAACGGCTTCGACGACGCGTAGCCGATGATGGTTTGCGTGTTGGGCTCGTGCCGCATGCGGTATCCGATGCAGAGCTCGACGCCGTTTTCGCGGCACGCGTCGATGATCGCCTGGCATTCTGGGACGTCCATCGCCATCGGCTTCTCGCACCAGACGTGCTTCTTCGCGCGCGCGGCGGCGATCGCATACTGCATGTGCACGTGATTGGGCGTCACGATGTAAACGACGTTGATGTTCGGGTTATCGATGAGCCCGGCCATCGTGTCGTAGCTGTAAACGTTGCCGTCCTCGATCCCGTACTGCTCTTGCCACATCGTCACCTTGGACGGGGTTCCCGTCACGATGCCCCGGAGCTTGCAATGCTCGGTCAATTGCAAGGCAGGTGCGAGGCGCGTGCTCGCGTAGTTGCCGAGTCCCAGCAGGGCGACGCCGAGCGGAGAGGTGAGCGGCGGACTCCCTCCGCCGGCCTGACCACCCGTTCCTGCGCCGCCACCCGTTCCTGCGCCGCCACCCGTTCCTGCGCCGCCACCCGTTCCTGCGCTGCCACCCGTTCCTGCGCCGCCACCCGTTCCTGCGCCCGCTGTTGCGCCTGAACCTTGGGACGTCGGCGTGTCTTCAGCCTGACAGGCGCCAGTCGCCGCCGCGGTCGATGCCGCAATGGCTCGAAGGAACTGTCTGCGGTCCGTTCGCCGGCTCATGCCCGAAAGGCTAGCACCGCGTCCACTCGACAGCGCGATCGCAAGTTCACCGCGCCCCGATCGCTTTCAATCGACGAGCGGTGCGAAGGAGAGGACGTGCGAGCGCTGTGACGGATCCGCTCGGCTAGCTGCGTTCCTGCAAGCCGTACGTCGGAAGAGGACTTGCTAGCGCTGTGACGGATCCGCTCGGCTAGCTGCGCCCCCGCAAGCCGAACGTCGGAAGAGGACTTGCTAGCGCTGTGACAGATCCGCCCGTCTAGCTGCGCCCCCGCAAGCCGAACGTCGGAAGAGGACTTGCTAGCG
>Ga0315912_10000533_pt1 | contig 66953 bp, 61 predicted proteins | sample VfabasoilMG_FD_204469 | JGI IMG/M metagenome (GOLD analysis project Ga0315912, IMG submission 204469) | Garden soil microbial communities collected in Santa Monica, California, United States - V. faba soil | ecosystem: Environmental > Terrestrial > Soil > Garden | place: USA: California... | reverse complement strand
AACTTCCTCTGGACGACCTTCACGCGCTTCGACCCGGCCGCCGACCTGCACGCGGCGAAGGTCGAGCTCGTGGCGAACCACCCCAGCTTCCACGCGCCGATCCTGATCGACGCGCGGCGCAAGAAGAGCTACCCCGAGGAGCTCTTCTGCGATCCCGCGACCGCGGCCAAGGTCGGCCAGCGCTGGAACGAGTACTTCCCCGCTGGCGGCGTCGAGATGGGCGACTCCGACCGCGCCCACCTCGACTGAACACTCCAGCCCGCCTGGGTTTTTCGCCATGGCGAACACGCTGCTGACGATCGGGCCTGCCGCGCCGGGAGTGTCCTCGCACTGTAAGGCAGGACGAAAAAACCAGGCGGGCTGGGATGTTCACTCGTTGCGGAAGCCGTAGAAGTCGGCGCGTTCGAGCGCCGGCGCCGCGTCGCGCCGCACTTGCAGCGTGCGGATCGCCCACAGGTCGCGGAAGACGCGGTAGCTGAGCGCGGTCTTGTCGAGGTAGTCGACGCCCGCGCTGCCGCCCGTGCCGACGCGCCGGCCGATGATGCGCTCGACCATGCGCGCGTGGCGCTGGCGGAAGATCACGAACTGCTGCTCGAGTTCGACGATCGCGTCGAGCACCTCGCGCGGCCAGGCGAGCAGCGGCAGCTCGCGGTAGGTCTCGATGAACAGCATCGCGGCGCGCGTGCGGCGCCGGCGCGCGCCGCCCTCGGCCTCCGAGGGCGTGAAGAAGGCGCGCACGGAGCGCTTCTCGGCCTCGTAGCGCTCCTGGATCACGGCCGCGTCCTCGGGCGTGCGCGCGATGCCGGCCGCGCGCCTGGCGGTCGCGTCGGTCTCGTGCGCATGGGCCGCGAGGAAGCGCTCGAGGAAGGCCGTGAGCCGCGACTCGGCGTCCTTGTCGGCCGGTCCGTAGCCGTCGATCGGCGTGCGCCAGAGCCAGGCCTCGATCGCGTCGCGGACCGAGCGCCCCTCCGCGAGTTCGGCCTGCACGTGCTTGTACGCGGGCGAGGGCGTGCCGTCGTGCGAGCGCAAGGCCTCGAGGTAGCCGCCCTCGACACCGAGCGCGATGCGCTCCTTCTCGCCGAGCCCGAACAGGATCTCGATCTGGCGCAGCTGCGCGCTCTGGAAGCCGCTGGCCGGGATGAGCTTGTCGCGGAAGGCCAGGAACTCGCGCGTGGTGAGCGTCTCCATCACCTCCCAGGTCGGGTTGACGTTCCTGAGGATCGTCATCGCGCGCTTCAGGCTGCGCACGGCGCCCGAGAGCTGCTGCTCGGCGACGTGCGGCGCGAAGAAGAGCTCGCGCGCGGTGCGCAGCTCGCGCAGCACGAGCTTGAAGGAGAGCTCGAAGAGCTGGTGCACCGTGATGAACAGCACCTCCTCGTTCGCGAGCCGCGACTCGTCCGTCTCGAGCCCGCTCTGCAGCGCGAGCAGCTCCTCGACGCGGATGTAGTCCCAGTAGCTGGCGGCCTTCGCGGTCGGGTTGGTCTTCGGCTTGCTCATGGGTTCGCTTCGGGTGAACGAGGATTGGCCGGGCGCGGTTCGAGCTCGGTCAGCGCGGCCTGGATCGCGCCCGAGAAGTCGTCGGCGCGCGTCGAACCGAGCAGCTGCGCGCGCTCGAAGGCCTGCACGAACTCGCGCTGTCGCTGCGCGCGCTCGCGCACGAGCGCTTCGATACGCTTGCAGAGCAGGCGCGTCGGCTGGCCGTGGAGACCGAGCGTTTCCCATTCGTCCTCGGGCAGGAGCCGCTCGACGAGGCCCGCGACCGGCGCGGGCAGCGTGTGGATCACGTCGTGCACGCGATCGTTCTGGTGCTCGCGCGCCGCGAGCTGCACCACGAACAGGCCGGCCGCGCAGAGCGTGAAGCCGCCCGACCACAAGCCGAGCGTGATCGGGAAATCGACGCCGGCCGGCGGCAGACCGAGCTCCCAGGGCGTGAACGAGCCCAGCGCGACGTACTGGATCGGCGCAAGGAAGTCGAACGGCAGCCAGGAGAGGATCGGGATCGGCACCGAGAGCAGTTGCCAGTGGTTGCGGCTGCCCTGGTACGTGATCCACAGGCGGAAGAGGAACAGCGCCACCAGCAGCCACAACGTGCCCGAACCGATCCAGCGCGACGAGTCGCGCGGCCGGCGCAGAGCGAGCACGAGCAGCGCGGCGAACTCGGCGATCATCCACGGTCCGCCGGGCGCGAGGACTCCGCCGCTGACGAACGCGAGACCGAGGAAGACCGCGAGTGCGGCGAAGGCTCCCGAGCCGTCGCGCGGCAGACCCTGAGTCTCGCGCGCGCGCATGATCGTCGAGACGAGCGCCAGCGTGCCGCCGAGCGCGAAGGCGGCGTAGCCCGTGCCCGAGAAGCCCCGGTTGGCGTCGACCTGGACGCCGAGCAGCAGGCCGCCGCAGCCGATCATCAGCGCACCGAGCGCGATCAGCCACTCGGCGTGGCGCTCGGCCGGCACGCTGTGCGGCGCGGGGCTGGCAGCGGCCTCGGTCATCAGCGGTCCTCGCAATCGCCGACGAGCTTGGGGTAGAGCACGGCGCACTCCTCCTCCAGCCCTTCGAGCACGTCGAAATCCGAGCCGAGCCCGCGCGCCGCGACCGGATGACGCGCAGCCAGGGCCTGGCCGAACTCGCTGCGGTGCGCGCTCTCGCCCGCGATCTCGAGCAGCAGCGCCCGTGCGCGCTCGTAGGGCGCCTTGTTGTAGCCGAGGACCGGCGCGCGCCAGGCGACGCGCATCACGCGACCGTAGAGCAGTACAGCCGACAGCGCGGGCTCGACCAGCAGCGGATCGCTCGCGCTGCGCGCGCTCCAGCTGCGCAGCCAGCCTTCGAGCAGCGCGCCCAGGCGTTCCGCGTGCTCGATGTGGCCGCGCAGTCCGGGCTTCCATTCGCTCGCGCGCGCGAGCTGGAACACGAGCACGAGCGCGGCGAAGGCGTCCTCGCGCGTCCCGCCGCGCAGCGCCGCGACGCAGCGCCCGAAGCGCTGGCCCTCGGCGCCGTCGAGCCAGTCCATCGTCGCGGGGCACTCCTTGAGCGCGAACGTGCTTCCGCGCACGGCCTTCCACTCGGGCTCTTGATCCTTCGAGACCCAGCGGTCGAGCTCCGCGACGCGCAGCGCGGCCCCGCGCGCGAGCAGCTGCAGCGGCTGCTCGATCTGCGGCCCTTCGCTCGGCTTGTCCTCGGGACGCACGATCGCAGCGGGCTTCGAGCCGCGCACGAGCAAGGCGAAGACGAAGAGCACGCCCGCGAGCGCCATCACCACGCGCGTCGCCGTGGGACTCTTCGAGGAACCTGCCATCGCGGCGATTGTCGCGCGCGCGAGGGCTCAATTCCAACGACACGGCCGGAGGATTTCTCCTCCGGCCGCGCCCGCCATCCCCCCGGAGGCGTCTACTTGGGCGTGCTCTCGAGCCGGCGGCGCAGGAGCTCGCGGATCTTCTGCTCCATGTCGCGGTTCTGGCGCACGAGCTCCTCGACGATCTGCTGCTGGCGCTCCTGCGAGAGGCGCTCGGCCTGCGCGCACTGGAACTGCCAGGTACGGTAGGCATCGATCGCCTGGCACAGCTCGTCGCAGTTCGGCAGGTTGTTGAGCACGAGCTGCTTCGACTTCTCGGCCAGCGCCACGAACTCGTGGAACTCGGCATCCTTCGGCAGCTGCGCCTCGAGCTTGTGCGCCTCGGCCAGCAGGTCGTCGATCGAGCGGCCGCGAGCGTTGACGCTGCGGCGCAGGAACTCGGCGAACTGCCCGACGATCACCGCGCGGCGGTAGCCCGCGTCGGCGCCCTCGAAGCTCGTCTGCTGCGAGCCGAGCACGTCCTGCTTGATCTCCGTCGCCTCCTCGTTCGCCGGCCCGTTGACGATCCGCGGCGCCTTGTAGCGCAGCCGCACGGTCGCGAGCGGCTTCTCGGCCCCCACCGCCATGTTGCGCTCGATCTCGTACAGCGCCGTGACCTGGTGGCCCGCGCCGATCTCACCCGCGTCGACCTTGTCGTTGCGGAAGTCCGCATCCGCCACCGCGCGGTTCTCGTAACCGAGCAGCCGGTAGCGCGCGACCTGCGCGGGATCGAACTCGACCTGGATCTTCACGTCGCGCGCGATCGTTTCGACCGAGCCCATGAAGTTGTCCATCATCACGCGCTTGGCCTCGCGCATGTCGTCCACGTAGCTGCACATGCCGTCGCCCTTGTCGGCGAGCTGCTCGAGCAGCGTGTCGTTGTGGTTGTTCATGCCCACACCGATCGTGTTCAGGTACACGCCGCGCTCGCGGATCGGCTTCAGGCTCTCGGAGAGCTTGACCGGATCCGTTTCGCCTTGATTCGCGACGCCGTCCGACAGGAACACGACGCGGTTGGTCGAGTTCGCGTCCAGCCCGGCGAGCGCCGTCTCGTAGCCGAGCTTCAATCCCGCCTCCGAGTTCGTCCAGCCGTCCGGCGCGAGCTGCTGGATCGCGACCTCGATCAGCCCCCGATTCGCGACCGAAGTCTGCGGCAGGATCTGCCGCGCTTCCGTGCTGAAGGCGACGATGCCGATCATGTCCCCGTCACGGAGCTGTGTGAGCAGGAGCCGGAGCGTGTCCTTGACCGTCTCCATCCGGTTCTGTTCGCGCATCGAGCCCGAGCAGTCGATCACGCAGGTCAGGTGCAGCGGCTTGCGCTCTTCCTTCGCCAAATCCTTGCCGCGCACCACGACGCGCAGCGTCCAAGTGCTGTTGGCCGGTTGCGCAAAGCGGCTCGGCGCGAGATCCGTGTGGATCGCGAACACGCCCTTCGTCGGCGCGGCGACGTCGGCCTTGAAGTAGTTGACGAACTCCTCGGTGCGGATCTGCGCCTTCTCGGGCAGCCGGCCCTCGACGAGGTAACGCCGCGCGAGCGTGTAGCTCGCCGTGTCCACGTCGGCCGAGAAGGTCGAGAGCGCATCGAGCGCCGTGATCTCGAAGGGATTGTCGCCCCAGTAGCGGAAGAACATGTCGCGCGGGCGCTCGTTCGGGAGCCGGCGGCAACCGTCGAACACGCGGCGGCATTCCTGGTCGAGCAGCGCGGCGCGCTGTTCGGGCGTCAACTTGAAGTAGAGCTCCCGCAGGCTCGCTTCATTGTCGCGAGCATCGCCGATATACCCCATTCCACGTAGCCGTCTGCCAGCGTCCTGAGACTGCGCGTCACCCTTGAGCCACGCGAGGCGCTCGAGCTCTGCCCTGTCGGATCGTTCGAGAAGCTGCCGCAACCGCATCTGCGCTTCGTCGGCAGGCGACGGAGCTTGGATGTCAGCCTTGCTCTGGAAGAAGCTCTCGGAGTTGACCGCGCCACTGAAACCGGGGTTCTCCCGGGCGGTCTCTGCAGACTTCTTCGCAAGGTCCTCCGCCTTCGCCTTGCCTTCGGTCTGCGCCTTCAAGTCGTCGACGCCGGACCTTCTCTCTCCTCCGTACGCAAGACCGAGCTCCTCGCGCGATTTCTCGGCGGGTGCTCCACTGCTGGTCGGACCGGCTGCGCCGCCGCCAGCGCCGGCCGTAACCGAGTCGCCCGGACCCCTGTAGGTGCCCTTTCCGAGCTTGCTCGTCGCTGCACCAGCAGGCCGGCCAGCCAGGCCGGCGGGGCCCGCATTTCCGCGAGTCGCTGCGCCATGAGCAACCGTTCCGGCGCCGATCACCGTGCTCTGTTGCTCGTTGGCATCGATTGACTGACGCTGCGTGACAGCCGGCGGCATGATCGCGCCGTCCTTGGATTGCAGACCATTCGTGTCACGCCACGTGTAGTAACGGCTGTTCGGGTCGATCGGAACATTCGGATTGTTTGGATAGAGCGTCGACGCATCTACGGGCGGCGGGTTCATCACCTCAGGCGCCGATTCTCCGAGGACGATCATGTCCACGGGCGCCGTGCTCGCTGCAGGCGTCCCGGCATCGGTGAGGACCTTGTTACCGGCCTGCTCCCGCTTGTCCTTCTCATCGAGCTGCACGAGGAGCGTCGATTGGTCCGCCTCGACTTCCGACGAGCTCGCTTCGGCCTTGCGCCCCAATCGCTTCTCGACTTGCGCCACCTCTTTCGACGGCATGTTCGCTTCGTTGCTCTCGTACATCCGCTGCATCAAGAGCGCGCCGCCGCCGATCACGACGAAGCTGGCCGCCATGCGCATCCAGCCGCTCGAATACCACGGGTTCCTGCGCGGCTCGGGATTGACCGCCGACATCAAGGCCTTTTCAGCCTCCTGCGACAGCATGTCCCTGCCGCCGAGCGACTCGCGCACCAACCCGATCGTCTCCTCGATCTTCTCGAGCTCCTGGCGCAGCTCGGCCGACGCCGCCAGCGCGCGCTCGACCTCGATCCTCTGCGCCGCGTCGACTTCGCCGAGCGCGTAGGCACAGAGCAGTTCGTGCATCTTCTGTTCCATCGTCATGACACTTCTCCCTGGGCCAGGCCCAAACCCGACTCGATCCTCGCCATCCCGTTCCGCGCCGCGCTCTTGCGTCCCTCGAGCAAGGGCTGGAGCCCCTCGCCGAGGGCTTTCAGTCCCACGCTGATCAGCCAGCCCACCGTGCCGATGTTCTTGCCGGTGATTTCGGCGATCTCCTTGTAGGAGCGCTCGCCCATCAAGCGCAGCGCGACGACCTCGCGCTGGTCGACCGGGAGCTTGGCGAGCTCCCGTTCCACCAGCGCGCGCGTGTCGTGCTCCTCGACCGTCGTGAGCCCGCCTTCGGCGGACTCGCTGGCCGCGACCTCGTGTTCGCGGTGCTTGCGTCTCGTGTCGCTGCGGATCGTGTCCATACAGGCGTTCCTCGTGACCTTGTGCAGCCATGAGAGGAGCTGCACACGTTCTCGCTCAGCGTCGCCGAGCACCTCGACCGGGAGTTCCGGCGGCGATTCGGCGAGTTTGAGGAAGACGTCCTGAACCACGTCCTCGTAGGGACTGCCTGCGCCGAGGATGGCTCGCGCGTGCCGGAGCAGCGCCGATTGGTGGTGCTGCACGAGCATGCCGAAGGCCGTCTGGTCGCCGGATTTCCAGCGCCGGAGCAGTTGTCCGTCCGAGTCCGAGCTCATGAACCGTCTTCGCGTGGAGGAACGCCGGTGGTTCCGGGGTTCTTGGAAGAATGGAAGGGAAGTTCCTTCCCGGAGGCTCTTCTAGCGAGGGGCCTGGGCGCAAGCTACGGTCGAACGGGCATGGAAAAGCAGGGCGAGGTCGAGCGGCACTACACGGAGCTCCTGGCGCCGGTCTACGTCTGGATGCTGGGCGGCGAGGCCGACGCGTTGAAGCGGGCGCAGGCGTTCGTGACCGAGCATCGATTGGAACGCTTCCTTCCGGGGGTTGCGATCGACCTCGGCAGCGGGCCGGGTTTTCACGCGTTGGCGTTGGCGGAATGCGGCTTCGCCGCGCTTGCGATCGACACTTCGCGCGAGTTGCTCGCGGAACTCATGGCCCGACGCGGAAATCGGCATGTGAACGTGGTCGTGGGCGATCTGCTCGCGTTCGAGCAGCGGTGCGCCGACTCGAAGCCGAAGGTGATCCTGTGCCTGGGCGACACGCTCACGCACCTCGCGTCGGAAGCGCAAGTGGACGAACTCCTGGACGCCTGCGCGCGCTCGCTCGCTCCGGGCGGCGCGCTAGTGCTCACGTTTCGCGACTACTCGACCGAGCGCAAGCCGAGCGAGTGCCTGATCCGCGTACGCGAGGATCCAGAGCGTTCCATGACTTGCGCACTCGAGTTCGAGCCCGGACGCGTGCGCGTGACCGACATCCTGCACGAGTGGGGCAACGGGCGCTGGCTCGAAAGCCGCAGCTCGTACTCGAAGCTGCGCCTCGCGCCCGAGCGCGTGCGCGCGAAGCTGCTCGCGCGCGGATTCACGCTCGAAACGGACGCACTCGCGCGCGGGCTGGCGACCTTCGTCGCGCTCAGGCCATGAAACCCAGATCGGGGTGCGCGAAGCGGTCGAGGTGCGGGAAGACCGTCGCCATGTCGCCCGGCTGCACGCCGAGCCACTTCGCCAGCGTGGCCGAGTACTCGTCGATGCTGGTCGTCGGCAGGATGCGCCCGCCTGCGATGTCGTCCGCACCGTCGAGCTCCAGGCTGGGGTAGACGCCGTAGATGTCCTGGCCCAGGACGCTGCCGCCCATGACCATGTGCACACCGCCCCAGGCGTGGTCCGAACCGTCGCCGTTCGAGGTCAGGCTCCGGCCGAAGTCGGAAGCGCTGAAGGTCGTGACCGCGCCTTCGGTGCCGAGCTCGGCCATCGCGGCCTGGAACGCGGCCAGCGCCTGGCTCACGTCGGCGAAGAGACCCGGCTGGTCCTCGGTCTGGTTGTCGTGCGAATCGAATCCGCCGATGCCGCAGAAGAAGATCTGCCGGCGCACGCCGAGCTGGTCACGAACCGCGATCGTGCGGGCGATCATCCTGAGCTGCGCGCCGAGATAGGTGTCCGGGAAGGCCGTCGCGAGCGGCGCCGCGCCGCCGAGCACCGACTCCAGCAGGGCGTTGGTGTCGATCGCGCGCTTCTGCGTCTCGGCGAAGGTCTTCTCGAGCAGGTGCGAGGCCTGACGGTCGATCAGCTCGCGGAAGGCGAGATAACGCCGCTGGCCCTGCTGACCGGTGAATCCCTTCAGGCCCTGCGGTCCGCCGGTGCCCATGTTGAACGGCGCCACGGTCGGTCCGACTTGGAACGTGTTCGCCCCCTGCAGCGTGATGTTCATCGAGAGCGCGCTCGCGCCGTTGAGCGAGTGCAACAGCTCGGCCGTGCGCCCGGCCCAGCCGAAGTCCGCGGTCGAGTCGGAGATGGTGGTCATCCACTGGTTCTGCTGGTTGTAGTGCGAGAAGAGCTGCTGCGGCCGCTGCACCGAGTCGCTCTTGAACTGCGCCTTGGTGATGGGATAGAGCAGCGAGCCGACGTTGGCCACGAAGGCCAGCTTCCCGGACCCGAACAAGGTCTGCAGCTCCGGGCAGGAGGGGTGCAGCCCGTACTGCGAGCCGTCGCTGGTGTTGGGCGTGATCGCGAGCAGCTGGTTCTGCGGGATCGCCAGGTTCTGGCGCGTCGCCGCATAGGGGTTGTAGTGCGCGTCGTCGCGCGGGACGAGCAGGTTGAACGAGTCGCAGCCTCCGAAGAGGAAGACGCACACGAGCGCCTTGTAGTCGCCGCCGGGATCGCGGGCCGCGGCGGAGGAGACGAGGCCAAGATTCCAGAGCGCGTGCAGGCCGGCCGCTCCGGCCGCGCTGCAGGCACCGTGCTTCAGCAGCTGGCGGCGCGAGAGGAGCGAAGGATCGCGTTTGGGTTCGTGGTGCATCGCTTCTTCCGGCCTCACTTCTGGACGGAGAATTCGGGGCTGCTGACGATCAGGAAGAGCGCCTCCAGCACACGCTGGCGCGGATCGGCCGGATCGGTATCCGTGACCATCGACACGAGGATGTCCTTCATCCCCTGCGTCATCTGCCCGGACATGAGCAGCAGGTTCAGGTGCTCGACCAGCGCCGGCGGGTTGCCTGCCAGCGCGATCTCGCGCTCGAGGCGCATGAAGGCCGTGTCCTCCTGCGGATTCGAAACCCCCGCGTAGCCCTGGAAGACACATTCACGGAATCGGTTGGTGCCCGTGATGATCAGCCGCTCGGTCGTGATCTGGAACTCCGGCGCCACGAGGCCGGCGGCGTGCAGATCGCCCGGCGGCGAGTAGTCCGGCGTGAAGAAGTTGAACACTGATCCGGAGCGCAGCGGGGCCTGGCCGAAGTCGAGCTCGGGATCCCAGTAGTGATACAGATTGCCCGGGAAGTACGCGCCGAACGCGCGCCAGAGCGCGGTCAAGCGCAGCAGCGGCTCGCGCAGCTTCCCGAACGTGTCGGGATGGTCGACCGGTCCGTTCACGGCTTCGGGATCGGTCAGGATCGCGCGCGCGACCGCCATCAGGTTTCCGCGCACGCCGGTGCCGTCGTCATCGAAGGCCGCCGCGACGCGTGCGACGTACTGCGGCGAAGGGTTGCTGGTCACGAGGCGCTGGATCAGCTGCGTCCCGATGAAGGGCCCGACGTTCGGGTGCTGGAAGATCAGGTCCAGCGCGAAGGTCAGGTCCTCCTGCGCCGTCTGGCCGGCGGGGCAGACGACACCATCGAGCAGCGTCTTCGCCCCCGGCTCGTGGTAGCTCTCCCAGGGCTCCATCGGCAGGTCGTTCGGCGGCCTGGCGGTCGGCCCGGGCCAGTCCCAGGTGGGCGCGTTCGCATAGGTCCAGCCCGTGAAGATCTGCGCGAAGCCCTCGACGACCGACTGGTCGTAGGTCGGGATGGGCTGCAGCAGGGCGTCGAGTTGCACGCTGCCGTCGGGATCGAGCTGGACGAGCCCGATCGAGAACAGCTGCAGGACTTCGCGCGCGTAGTTCTCGTCGGGGCGGATGTTGTTCGCCACGTCCGCCTTGCGGTTCTTCAGCATGCTCAGGTAGCGCCCCATGACCGGGCTCTTCGTCACGTCCTCGAGCAGCGTGCGGTAGTTGCCCAGGCCTTCGCGCACGAGGATGTCGTAGTACCCGGCCATGCCGACCGGGTCGATGTAGAGCGCGCTGGGGACGTCGGAGACGACGAAGATCTCGCTCAGCGCGAAGGCCATGCGCTGGCGCAGCTGGTCGGGCCCCGTGAGCACGTTCTTCCACCACTCTTCCAGGCGCGTCTGCTGCGCGACGAACGATTGGCTGGCGAAGAGAGCCGCGAGCGTCGGGCGCTCGAGCGAGGGCGCGTGTGTGCGCTGCTCCTCGAACCAGGCCGCGTAGCCGATCACCGAGAGCCGGTGGATCTCGCTCGTCGTCGGGCCGAAGGTCGAGCGCGTCAGGAAGCGCGCCGCCTGCGCCTCGCTGGCGGGCGGATCAGGTCCAGGGACGAGTGCCTCGCCGGAGGTACCGCCCGAACAGCCCTGCAGGAAAAGGGCGAGCGCCGCGCTCGCGCAGGCGCGTGCAACCCAGGGATCTCTCTCTGAATCCGGCTCGGCAGCCATGGGGGGGCACTGGAATCAATGGTAACACGCCCGTTCTGCGGCTGCTGCTTTTCCGCCCTGCACAGATCGCGGATACTGCCCCGCCGCGAACCCCTCCCCATGGCGAACAGCTTCGATCCCGACGGTGCCGCGCTCGAGGGATCCGGCGTCTTCGGACTGCCCGACGAGCCCGAGCGCGCGCGTGTGCACATCCTGCCCGTGCCCTTCGACGCGACCACCTCGTACCGCAAGGGCGCCTGCAACGGACCGGAGGCGATCCTGGCCGCGAGCCGCCAAGTCGAGCTCTACGACCCGCTCTTCGGCCGGCCGTGGCGCCAGGGCCTGCACTGGATCGAGGCCGACGCGCACGTCTACTCCTGGAACGAGGACGCGAGCGAGGCCGCGGACCCGATCATCGCCGCCGGCGGCGCGATCGGCGGCGAAGCGAGACTCGAGAAGCGGCTCGCGCGCGTCAACGCGCTCGGCGCGCAGCTCAACGAGTTCGTCGAGAGCGAGGTCGCGCGCCTGCTCGCGACGGATCGCTTCCCGGTGGTCGTCGGCGGCGACCACTCGGTGCCCTTCGGCGCGATCGCGGCCTGCGCCGGGAAGCACGGCCCGATCGGCGTGCTGCATTTCGACGCGCACGCGGACCTGCGCGAGGCCTACGAGGGCTTCACCTGGTCGCACGCCTCGATCATGTTCAACGTCGTGAGCCGGATTCCGGCGGTCACGAAGCTCGTGCAGGTCGGCATCCGCGACTTCGGCGAGCGCGAGCACGAGCTCATCCGCGGCTCGAAGGGCCGCATCCACACGCTCTTCGACTCCGACTGGCAGCGCACGAAGCAGGAGGGCGGCAACTTGCGCGAGCTCGCGCGCAAGACGCTCGCCGAGCTCCCGCAGAAGCTCTATCTCTCCTTCGACGTCGACGGGCTCGAACCGGCGCTCTGCCCGAACACCGGCACGCCGGTCCCGGGCGGCCTCACCTGGCCCGAGGCGCTGCTCTGGCTCGAGGAGCTCGCGCGCTGCGGCAAGCAGGTCGTCGGCCTCGACCTGAACGAGGTCAACCCGGGCAACCCCGACGGCGTCCCCGAGGGGACCGACTCCTGGGACGCGATCGTCGGCGCGCGGCTGCTCTACCGCATGATCGGGGCCGCGCTGCCCTCGCGTTGAGCGAGTTTGGGCGGAAATCACCCCGTGAAGCGGGCGTAAGCGCGGCCCGATCGCCACCAGGAGCCGCCATGCAAGACGCCCAGCCGCCCGCCGAGTCCCGCGCACCCGAGCCCACCCCCCCGCCGTTCGAGGGGCCGGCGCTCCCGAGCGAGCCGCCTCCGGTTCCCGAGCCCGCGCCGGCGCCGGTCTTGATGGAGGCGCCCAAGAGCTCGGAGGAGCTCGTCGCCCCGACCGTGGTCGCGACCGCGCCGCCCCCTCCTCCGCCGCCTCCGCCTCCGCCCGTCCAGCCTGCGATGGCCGCGGCTCCAGCCGCCGCGCTGCCCGCGATCGAGAAGGGCCGTTGGACGGTCGTCTTCGCGCACCTGATGCTCTTCGCCGCCATTCCGACGATCTTCTTCGGCGGCGTCGTGACCTTCTTCCTGTGGCAGATCCTCGGCAAGGACGACCCGTTCATCGAGGACCAGACGCGCGAGGCGCTCAACTTCCAGATCAACATCGCGATCCTGAGCCTCTTGCTGGCAGCGACGTTCATTGGGCTGCCGCTGGTGATCCTGCTCTGGATCATCGCGGGAATCGTGAGCGTGATCGCCGCGATGCACGCCTACCGCGGCGAGCGCTACCGCTACCCGGCGATCCTGCGCGTCGTCAGCCACTGAGCTGGCGGGTAGAATCCAGCGCATGCTGGATCCCGACCGGCCGCGCATCGGCATCAACGGCTCGCTCGAGACGCAGCGTGAGGGGAAACTCTCGCTCGCCACGCGCTACGCCAACGCGATCCTGAAGGCCGGCGGCGTCCCGCTCGCGCTCGTGCCCGTGGGCGGCCCGCACGACATCGAGCGCATGCTCGAGCACGTCGACGGGCTGCTCTTCTCCGGCGGCGACGACTTCGACACCGCGCGCCTCGGTCTCGGCCCGACGCACCCCGAGGCGGTTCCGGTCCCGTCAGCCAAGCAGGACTGGGACTTCGCGCTCGCGCGACTCGCCATCCAGCGCGGCCTGCCCGTGCTCGGGATCTGCTACGGCATGCAGCTGCTCGGTCTCGCCGAAGGCGGGCGCATGCTGCAGCACCTGCCGGAGGACCGGCCCGGCTGCCAGGAGCACCGCGGCAAGGTCGTTCACGAGCTCGTGCTCGAGCCCGGCTCGCGCCTCGCGCGGCTCGTCGAGGAGCGCACGCTCGAAGGCGTCTCGAGCCATCACCAGGCGCTCGCGAGCGTCGGCCCGCACTGGAAGGTCAGCGCGCGCGACCGCGAGGGCCTGATCGAGGGCATCGAGCGCGACTCGCATCCCTTCGCGCTCGGCGTGCAGTGGCATCCCGAGCTTTCGCCCGAGGGCAGCGCGAACGACAAGCTCTTCCGCGGCCTCGTCAACGCCGCCGCGCTCGCGGCGCAGAAGCGCCTCTACGGCGCACGCGGCTAGGGCAGCGTGCAGCCCATCGCGATCCAGGTTGCGACCGAGCCGCGCTACGAGGTGCTCGTCGGCCGCGGGCTGCTCTCGGAGACCGCGTCGCGCAGCGCACGCTACTCCTCGCGCGCGTTGCTCTCCGACACCAACGTCGCGCCGCTCTACGCCGGCGGGCTGGGCCTGCCCGAGGCGACGCGCGCGCACCTCGTCCCGCCGGGCGAGAGCTCGAAGACGCTGGCCGAGCTCGAGCGCACGCTCGAATTCCTGGCGCGCACGGGCCTCGACCGCGGCTCGTGCCTGCTGGTGCTCGGCGGCGGCGTCGTGGGCGACCTCGGCGGCCTCGCGGCCGCGCTCTACATGCGCGGGATCGATTTCGTGCAGCTGCCGACGACGCTGCTCGCGCAGGTCGACTCCTCGGTCGGCGGCAAGACGGCGGTCAACCTCGAGGCGGGCAAGAACCTCGCGGGCGTCTTCCGCCAACCCGCGCTGGTGCTGGCCGACACGGCGACGCTGGCCACGCTCGACGCCGAGGAGTTCCGCGCCGGGCTGGGCGAGGTGCTCAAGACGGCGCTCGTCGGCGGCGAGGCGCAGCTCGCACGACTCGAGTCCGCGCGCAACGAGCTCGTCGCGCGCGATCCCGACCTCCTGGCCGAGACCGTCGCCGAGTGCGTGCGCACCAAGGCGGCGATCGTGCAGCGCGACCCGACCGAGAAGGGCGAGCGCGCCAAGCTCAACCTCGGCCACACGTTCGCGCATGCGATCGAGCGCGTCGCCGGCTACGGCGCCGTGCCGCACGGCATCGCGGTCGGGACCGGCCTCGTGCTCGCGCTGGCGCTGGCCGAACGGCTCGAACTCGCCCGCGACCGCTCGCTGGCCGAGCGCGTGCAGCATCTGCTCGTCGGATTCGGCCTGCCGGCCTCGCTGGCGAGCCTGCGCACGCGCTACCACACGCAGCTCGAGCCCGCGGAGCTCGCACGCTCGATGCGCCTCGACAAGAAGAGCCTGTCGGGCCGGCCGCGCTTCGTCGTGCCGCGCGCGCCGGGCGAGCTGGCGCTCGGGATCGAGGTCGACGATGCCGTGCTGAACGAAGTCCTCGCCGCGGGCTGATCGATGAGCGGCGACCACGGCGAGGCCTTTCCGCGCGGGGAGACGCGCGAGCTCGTCGGCGAGGCCCTGCGCGCCGAGCGGCGCCGGGCGTGGCTGCAAGACGGACTGATCGCGCTCGGGCTCGCGCTGCTCGCGCTCGGATCGCCCACCGAGCGGCTGCTCGTGCGGGCGCCGTCCTTCGTCTCCGAGCGCACCGGCTTCCTCGTGAGCGGCATCGCCTTCGCCGTCGGCTGGCTGGTGCTCGCGCGCGCGGCGCGGCGCAACGGCTGGGAGTCGGGAGCTGCGCTGCGCGCGAGCTTCGCCGCGGCGGCGCTGCCGCCGGTGCTGCTCGCCGGCACGACGCCCGGATGGAGCGCGCTGGGCTGGCTCGGCGGATGTCTGGCCGTCGCGCTCGCAACCAGGGGAGCGCCCGCGCTCGGTTGGGCCGCTGCGATCCCGAGCGTCTGCGCCGTGCTGCCCCTGAGCTGGTTGAGCTTCGCTGCGCTGGCCCCGCTCGCCTGGCTCGGACTGCTCGAGCTCGAGAAGCGCGGGCGCCGGACCGGTTGGTTGACGGCTGCGGCCCTCGTCCTCGGCGTCCTGGTCGTGGGCTGGGTGCGCTGGACCGACCCCGAGCGCGAATGGAGGGCGCGTGCCGAGGAGTTCCTAGAGCCGCGAGACGTCGTACTCACAACCTCGGGAGAGCATGCCTACCTTCTCCAGAGGCGCTATCGACTGCAGGTGGTCTTGCTCTCCACCGACGCGGATCTCCGGGGACCGCGCGCGGCCGGCGCCCGGGTCGTGATCGACTCGAACGTGCCTGAGGAGCTCCTCCGCACCCGCGAGATACGCGCCGACGCTCGTCTCCCCGCGCCTTGAGCCGTCGACAGACGCCGCGGATTTTGCTTCAATCAGATACTTTGTCCGCCGCCAGCGCAGTCCCGGGGTGAGCCCCGCCGCGCACCCCCCTCAGCCAACGGAAATCGCCGCCTCATGCCGCGCCGCGACGATCTCAAGAGCATCCTGATCCTGGGCAGCGGGCCGATCGTGATCGGCCAGGCCTGCGAGTTCGACTACTCCGGAACGCAAGCGTGCAAAGCGCTGCGCGAGGAGGGCTACCGCGTCATCCTCGTCAACTCGAATCCGGCGACGATCATGACCGACCCGGAGACGGCCGACGCGGTCTACATCGAGCCGATCACGGTCGAGGCGGTGACCAAGGTGCTCGAGAAGGAGCGCCCCGACGCGATCCTGCCCACGCTGGGCGGGCAGACGGGCCTCAACACGGCGCTGGCGCTGTTCGACAAGGGCGTGCTCGACCGCCTGAAGATCGAGATGATCGGCGCCAAGGCCGAGGTGATCCGTAAGGCCGAGGACCGCAACCTCTTCCGCGCCGCGATGACCAACTGCGGCCTGGAGAGCGCGCGCTCGGGCGTGGCGCACACGCTCGAGGACGCGCGGCGGGTGCTGACCGAGATCGGCCTGCCGTGCGTGATCCGCCCGGGCTTCACGCTGGGCGGCACGGGCGGCGGCATCGCCTACAACGTCGACGAGTTCGAGGAGATCGTGGCGCGCGGCCTGTCGGCCTCGATGAACTCCGAGGTGCTGGTCGAGGAGTGCCTCTCGGGCTGGAAGGAGTTCGAGATGGAGGTGATGCGCGACCGCGCGGACAACGTGGTCATCATCTGCTCGATCGAGAACTTCGACCCAATGGGCGTCCACACGGGCGACTCGATCACGGTCGCGCCGGCGCAGACGCTCACCGACCGCGAGTACCAGAACCTGCGCAACGCCTCGATCCGGATCATGCGCGAGATCGGCATCGAGTGCGGGGGCTCGAACGTGCAGTTCGCGATCGACCCCAAGACCGGGCGGGTGATCGTGATCGAGATGAACCCGCGCGTCTCGCGCTCCTCGGCGCTGGCCTCCAAGGCGACCGGCTTCCCGATCGCCAAGTTCGCCGCCAAGCTCGCCGTCGGGTACACGCTCGACGAGCTGCAGAACGACATCACGCGCGAGACGCCGGCCTGCTTCGAGCCCTCGATCGACTACTGCGTGGTCAAGATCCCGCGCTTCGCCTTCGAGAAGTTCCGCGGCGCCGATCGCACGCTGACGACGCAGATGAAGAGCGTCGGCGAGACGATGGCGATCGGGCGCACGTTCAAGGAGGCGCTGCAGAAGGCGCTGCGCGGCCTCGAGACGGGCGCTCCGGGCCTGGGCCTCGACCCGCGCGACCCGGCCGAGCGGACGCTCGCCAGCGAGCCGGGCGCGCTGATGCGCCTCCTGCGCATCCCCAACGAGTTGCGCCTGATCGCGCTGCGCTGCGCCTACCGCGCCGGCTGGAGCACCGCCGACATCTACGACGCGACCGGCATCGACCCCTGGTTCCTCGAGAACATCCGCGAGCTGGTCGAGTTCGAGACCGAGCTCGGCGGTGCGCTGATCACGCGCGAGCTCCTGCGCGAGGCCAAGCAGAAGGGCTACTCCGACAAGCAGATCGCGCTGGCGATCGGCTCGAACGAGAAGGACGTCACCGCGCTGCGGCAGGAGTGGGGCATCGACCCAACCTACAAGCTGGTCGACACCTGCGCGGCCGAGTTCGAGGCCATCACGCCCTACTACTACTCGACCTGGGAGGACGAGGACGAGCAGCGCCTCTCACCCGCGAAGAAAGTCATGATCCTCGGCGGCGGCCCCAATCGCATCGGCCAGGGAATCGAGTTCGACTACTGCTGCGTGCACGCCGCCTTCGCCGTCCAGGAGATCGGGCGCGAGGCGATCATGGTCAACTCGAACCCCGAGACGGTCTCGACCGACTACGACACCTCGGACCTCTTGTTCTTCGAGCCGCTGACGCACGAGGACGTGATGAACATCGTGCGCAAGGTCCAGCCCGAGGGGATCATCGTGCAGTTCGGCGGCCAGACGCCGCTCAACCTCGCCGGCGGCCTGCACCGCGACAAGGCGCCGCTGATCGGCACCTCGGTCGAGTCGATCGACCGCGCCGAGGACCGCGAGCTCTTCTCGGCCGTCTTGCGCAAGCTCAACCTCAACCAGCCCGAGAACGGGCTGGCGCGCAACTCGGGCCAGGCTTTCGAGATCGCGCGCCGCATCGGCTACCCCGTGCTCGTGCGCCCGAGCTACGTGCTCGGCGGCCGCGCGATGGAGATCGTCTACGACGACGACGCGCTCGACCACTACATGCAGCACGCCGTGCAGGCGACACCGGATCGCCCGATCCTGGTCGACAAGTTCCTCGAGGACGCGATCGAGATCGACGTCGACAGCATCAGCGACGGCCGCATCACCGTCATCGGCGCCGTGATGGAGCACATCGAGGAGGCCGGCATCCACTCCGGCGATTCGACCTGCGTGCTGCCGCCCCACACGCTGGCCCAGAGCCTCGTCGACGAGATCAAGCGCGCGACCAAGGCGCTGGCCAAGGAACTCGACGTGCGCGGCCTGATGAACGTCCAGTACGCGGTCAAGGACGACAAGCTCTTCGTGCTCGAGGTCAACCCGCGCGCCTCGCGCACCGTGCCCTTCGTCTCGAAGGCCATCGGCGTGCCGCTGGCGAAGCTCGCGACCAAGGTCATGTGCGGCATGACGCTCGCGGAGCTGGGCTTCACCGAGGAAGTCACGCCGCCCTACTTCTCGGTCAAGGCACCCGTCTTCCCCTTCAACAAGTTCCCCGGCTCCGACATCACGCTCGGGCCCGAGATGCGCTCGACGGGCGAGGTCATGGGCATCGACGAGGACCTCGGCCACGCCTTCGTCAAGGCCTACCAGGCCGCGGGCCTGAAGCTGCCACTGACGGGCAAGATCTTCATCTCGGTCAAGAACTCCGACAAGCGCGCGATCATCTCCGAGGCGCGCACGCTGGTGCAGCTCGGCTACGAGTTGCTCGCGACCGAGGGCACCTACCGCGCGCTCAAGTCGAACGGCATCGCCGTCGCGCGCGTGAACAAGGTCAATGAAGGCCGCCCGCACATCGTGGACACGATCAAGAACCGCGAGATCGCGCTGGTGCTCAACACGCCGCTGGGCAAGCAGCAGCGCGTGGACGACTCGGCCATCCGCGCCGCGGCCGTGACGGCCGGCGTGCCCTGCATCACCACGCGCGCAGGCATCAGCGCGGTCGTGAGCGCCCTGACGGCCATGCACCGCGCGGACTACACGGTCAAGTCGATCCAGGAGCACCACAAGACGCTGCCCAAGCGGCATCCGTCGACGGCGGTGCCGAAGAAGGCGCGGGTTTGAACAGGGCCTCCCCGAGAGCGGGCCCTGTTTGGCCTCGTCACGGCTGCTTCTTGCCGTCTACGTACTCGCCTGTCTTGGTCTCGTCGACCTGAACCGTCTGGAGCGCCGACCGTGTCCGATGCCCCACGCATGGGCAATGGGGGGTGAGCATTGGGACGGGGGTGCCCCAACTCGCTGGTGCGTCATTCGAGGCCCGGATTCTCGCCATCCTCAATGCACCCCAGGCAACGACCGTCCCCTCCTCGGATCAGCATCCAGTTCCAGGCTCACGCCGGTTCAAAGTCGTCCGTCCAGTAGCCCTCACCCTCACTTGCGAGCTTTCCGCAATCATTGTCACGCATGCGTGTACCCGAAAATCCCACTAGGCCGCAGTCATCGTCCCTGTAGGTCGTGCTAGTCCCGACGTAGGGGTGCTGACCGCAATCCACGTCGTGGTGAAAGGTGTGAGTCGGGTTTGTTGTCGCAGTGAATCCACAGCATGCGTCAGGAGGAGTAAACGTTCCACCTGGGTTGCTGACGCCACAATGCTCATCCGTCGACGAGGAGCCTCCCGGCGCACTCTGGTCGATGGCCTTTCCGCAATCGCTGTCCGCGTGGTAACTGGGCGCCACATTGCAGTCCGCGTCCGGTATCAGTTGAGTCCCGTTGTAGTCTCCGCACTCCACCGTCGGCGGCCCTTCCGAGGTGAGCGCGGCAACACCGCCCACGATGAGCGTGAAGTGCGCACATTTCTTGAGTACCTCGCGACGGTTCATCGATGCCTGAGCGGGCTCCTTCGACTCAACGCGAGGTTCGTTCGACATCTGATTCTCCTTGGATCGCCGCTTGGTTCTTCGCTGACTCTCGTTCGATCATGTGTGAGTACAGCCACAACATTCGCTCACTACCGGACCGGATCTGATCACAACTCTCCTTGTCGGGTGTCCCCACCACGCCATCAGCCCGGGAGATGTACCAGGGGCACTGTCCTCCGCAGAGATAACGGGCCCAGCAACCAGAGCAGTGACTCTCGTACACGTCCAGGATCTCTTTGTAGTAGCCGCTGAGTCGCTCTTTGTTGATGCCGTCCTTCAGCGTGCCAATCTGGTAGGCCGACTCGCCGGCGTACCGATGGCACGGATAGATGTCGCCATGCTCGGTGACAGCGGTCATGTTTCGACCCACACCACAGCCAATACCGGGCTCGTGCCCAGGCTTGTTCAGGGCCTGCGAGATCCGCTTCATTCCTTCATTGAACATCAAGCTAGAAGGAAGCGGGCTGTCCTTCCCATCCAATGACGCGACGTGGCGATCCAATCGCCGGTCCAGCTCCACCGTCAGCTCAGCTCGGGAGTCCTCAGTGAAGTCCCAGGTGTCCTTGTGCTCGGCTCGTCCATTTGATGAGCCGATCATGACTCGAGGGAAGCCCTCACGCTCGAAGAACTCGGCCGCACGGACCGCCGAAGGATTCTGTGGGGTCAGCGTCGCCCTAATGCACGCTGGCCTCACCCCGGCTTCTTGTTGCGCACGCACGAGTCGTTTCGCGTTCTCAATGACAGCTTTGCCAACGCCACGGCCTGCATGATCTCGACGGTGAACATCGTTCGCCTCGGGGTCCCCATCGATGCTGATCATCACACCGAAACCATGCTTCACGAGAAAAGTGATTACCTCGTCGGTGAGCAGGACTCCATTCGTCGTGATCTTGAAGGTGATCGACTTGCCGAGTGCCGACGCTTGCTCCGTCGCGTACTTCACCAGCTCCTTGATTCGAGTGAAGTTGAGGAGTGGCTCGCCACCGAAGAAGTTGATGTCGAGATCTTTTCGATTCCCTGACCTTGCGAGCACCTGATCAACGGCCATCCTGCCGATTTCTGAGGACATCGACTTGCCGGTTCCGTGGAAGCCCGCCTTCACCTCGTAGCAATAGGTGCACTTCAGATTGCAGGAGGTCTGCACCAAGACTTGCCCGCTTCGCGGGTAGTGGGCTCCCAGTGCCTGAAGTGCAGCGCCCTGTTCCTCGTCGGTCGAAGGCACTTCCATGGCAAAGAACCCAGCATCCACCAGTTCAAGCAGTTCCTTGAGCAGGGCGTCGACGCCATCGCTCGCGAGAAGGGAGGTCAATGACGATTCGATCTCTCCGGACGGTTGTGCATTCTCCAGGCCGACAAGTATCGCAAACGCGGGCTCGCTGACATCCACCAGCACCCCGGCATTGAGATCGTAGAGCAACCTGCGTTCCCTATACTTGAAGACATGGAAAGTCGGCCGCTTCCGAATGATCTTGGAACGCAGTTCATCCAGTTGATCGCGAAGGTGGATCAGAGGACTTGCCTGCACCATGTACTCACTTTCTCTTGCGGCCGTGGGTTGCAAGCTGTTGGTGCGACTAAGGCTTGAACGTGTGAAGCACTTGGCCCGTTGCCGGGTTGATCGTCCACGCAGCGCCGACATTGCCTGCGTCAGGCACTGTGGCATAGTCAGCACCGATTGCTAGGGCGGTTGGACTGAGTGAGCACAGACTGATCCCAAAGCGCATGGCGTAGGGGGCGGGCGCGCTGATGCTCCCTTCCGTCATCGTGCCACTGAAGAGAGAGTAGGTATGTACAACCATCTGTGACGGCTCGCCAACGAGGAGGTCGGGGTGGCCATCACCGGTAATATCGCCAACGAGATCGATGGACATCCCGATGCGCAGCGTGTCCGAGCCGAGCACGTGGTAGAGCTCGGCGCCGGTCGCTCCCGAGAAGATCCGCACGGACCGGATGGCGCTGACTGCGATATCGGGTACTCCGTCGTTGTTCACGTCTGGGCCGCCCGCGATGCAGGCACCAAACAGACGATCCTCAGGACTTCCGTAGATCGTCCTCACGAGGGAGCCGTTGGCGCCGGAGTAGACCTTCACACTGCCCTTGTTGTGGGTCGAGAAATCACCAATCAAGATGTCCGGGCGCCCGTCTCCCGTGAGGTCCCCGCCCGACGCGACGGAATACCCAAAGCCTCCCTCGGTCAGGCCGTCGTTAGTCAGCAGATAGATTCGTTCTCCCGAGGAGCCTGAGTAGACGGCGACTTTTCCGTGAGGTTGCGCGGCTGTCGCGGGGGCGCTCACTGCCTGGTCGGGCACACCATCTCCGTTGACGTCGCCGACCCCTGCCACTTGCCATCCGAACTGTTGCACGCCGTCCGGAATCGCCAAGTCGCGGACTAGCGTACCAGTCCCGCCGGAGTAGATCCGTGCGTACCCATTCGGCTTGGTCTCACGATTGGCGGCGTAGGTCCTCCAGCTGAACGCGCCTACGACCAGGTCCGATTTGCCGTCACCGTTGACGTCCCCAGCGTTCGCGACGCTCACTCCGAAGGAATCACCCGTTGCCGTCCCGGTGAGCGTGTAGAGCAGCGATCCACTGGAGCCTGAATAGACATAGACGTGGCCGGCTGGAGGATTCGAGCTCCCCCCACCACCGGGAGCACCTACTGCAAAATCTGGGACACCGTCGCCATCGATGTCACCGAGCCGCGCGATCGATGTACCGAAGTGCTGGGTGTTCCCGGCCTGAAGCTCTTTGGTCGCGAGGTGTTGTTGCGCAACCGCTGACGAAAGGCTCAACGTGCTGAGGAAGAGAAGTGTGCCGGTCGTGTGTCGAAGCATTGCTAGTGATCTCCGAATCGAGTTAGACGTCCTCGAGGCAGGTAGAGCGTAGCTCCACCGCCAAACCTCCAGATCGACTCTCGGCGCACTAGCCTGACGGCACGCGAGCGAATTGCGCTTACCGCTTGCATGAGGCTGAACCCGAGCGCTGTCGTTCGGACGTGGATTCGCATGACACGGGCAGCGTCCTCCCGCTCCGCGCAATCGTCAAGAAGGCAGACCCGGTGGATACCGCTTCTGATCTGATCTTCATCGAATCTAAACGGAGCGCACAGCTAGAACAGGCTCGGCACAATCTTGACCCCCACGCCGGGGCGCCGAACGCGGAGATCCCGCAGCGGTCAGCCGGAAGCGACAGGCCGAGGCTCCATGACGCCGATCGCGGCTCGGTTCGCTGACCCAGTAGGGGGGGCGCAGGACTTCCCTGCCGAGGGCGCCCCTCGTTCCTCGCCAGGGCCTGCCCCGCGCCGCATGAAGAGGACCACGGAAGAAGCTGCGGCGTACACCAGGAACGTCGGCGCCTCCGCCGCACGCGATGCGACCCAATCCTCTTACCTGTTCCGCCGACTCCTCCAGGAGCACCACAAGGCGCTGCGTAAGCGCCACCCGTCGACCGCGGTGCCGAAGAAGGCGCGCGTCTGAGGAATCCGGCACTACGGTCGGTGGGGTGCTGAACGACGGAACCCGGGGGCTACCCAACTGCCGCTTGTCATTGCCTTCTCCAGAACGCCTGCGGACCCTGAAGCCAGGCACGGGCGAACAACGCGGTCAGGAGCGCGTGCACCACGACGGCCGGCCACAACAGTGGACCGACCCATTCGCCGCGGAAGCCCACCCAGGCGAGATATCCCGTCGCCAGCACGCTGTACGTCAACATGCCGCAGAGCGCTGTCCGGCCTGGCCAGCAGGCAACTCCGAATGCGATGAGCGCGATGCCGAGCACGCGCGCTACCGGGATGGTGACACCGTCGAGTTCCTGACCCAGCAGCAGCCGCCCGACGGTGGACGGCACCACCAGCAACGCCAACCCGGTCAGAGTCTCACCGGCCGCCGCAAGCAGAAGCACACTTTTCATCGCGTCGGTCTCCGGTTCCTTCGCGCTCGCGAGGACTGGTACCGCGCTCGACGCGTTCTACTTGCCCTCTTCGCGCTGCCGCGAAGTGATCTCCACGTCGTAGGTCCAGTTCCCCTCTTCGGGGGTCTCGTGCTCGCGCACACGGCTCTTGCCGCCGAGCTCGATCACCAGGTCCGTCACGCGGATGCGCCGGCTGTCGGCTTCGAGCTTGTAGAGGAAGTTCGCGATCTTCGAGCGCTGGAAGACCCTGTCGCGCGAGGTGGGCTTGATGCGGATCTTCTTGTCGACGATGCCCTTGGTGACGTTCACGGTGCTCGGATCGGTGCCGTGCTCGCCGAGCTCGACGCCGTCCTGCGTGATCGCCTTCTCGATGTAGTTGTTCAGGCCCTCGGTCTCGGTGAAGCCCTCGGCGCGTTTGGCCTTGGTCAGCTGCGAGTGCTTGCGGCCGAGCGTCTCGAGCTCGCGCACGAGCTTGGCCACGTTGCTGTCGTCGTAGCTGCCCGAGGTGCCCTTGTGCACGCCGCTCTTCTCCAGGTCCGAGCGCAGCTCGCCGAGCCGGCTCGACTGCGTGAAGCCGACGGCTCCGAGCCCGATCGAGCCCACGGCCGAGAGCAGGATGATCCAGCGCGCGAGGTTGAAGTTCTTGAACATGCTCATCGCTTCCCGGTCTCCTTCAATTGCCGCCGCTCGCTGCGGGTTGCTGACCGATCTGGGCCTTCGAGACGTCGACCTGCACGGTCATCGATGCGACCGAGATGCCCTTGCCCGTCTCGAGCGCCTTCGTGGGCCGGTCCTCGACTTCCCTGCACCAGGGCTTGGGCTTGAGCGCGCTGCGGAAGGCCTCGTAGTTGGCGACGGCCTCGGACTGGTTCTCGGCGAAGAACGTGATGTCCATCGTCACGTCCACCGAGTCCGGCCGCCCGCCGGTCTTGCCCGAGTGGTAGGTCGCGCGCAGGCGCCGCAGCGAAGGCCGGCCCATCGCCTCTCCGCCCTTCTCGAGCACGTCGAGCACCAGCGTCGAAGCCACGAGCGCGGACTGCGGGTAGGAGATCTCGGCGTCCTGGCCGAGTTGCTTCTCGAGGCCGGCGATCTCGATGTTCAGCAGGCGCTTGACCTCCACCATCTGCGCGAACGCGTCGCGCTCTGTGTCATCCTTGATCGAGTCGATGTACTTGGTGGCTTTCGGGGCCTGGTCTGGATACTCGAGGTAGCCCTTCTGACCCGTCTTGGGATTGCCTCGCAGCCAGTTGACCCCGCTGTCGCGCCAGTACTCCATCGACCCGGTCGCGGTGTCGATCTGCCTGTAGAGGAAGATGTTCCACACGCCGAGCAGCGTCACGAGCAGCAGGGCGACGACCGCCACCGGGAGCTCGACGCGCTCGAAGGCGCCGCTGTAGCGCAGCTCCTCGCGCCGCAGCGACGGCTCGAGCACGCCTCCGCCGAGCTGGCGCAGCGCGACACCGTAGGCCACCACGAGTTGGTCCCGGCCCTCCACCGGCGCGCCGCTTTCGGAGTCGAAGACCTCGAGCAGCTTGACGGGCACGTCCAGGATCGAGTCGGAGACGAGCCCTCCCACTTCCATGCCGCAGATGTAGATCGTCTGCAGCGGGTGTGCGGTGCGCGCGGCCGAGACCGTGCGGCCGAGTTCGCGGCGGATGCGCCGCTGCGCCTGCTCGACGCGCCGTTCTCGTTCGGCCGGATCGGCGGGAACCTCGCCCGCGGGCAGGGCCGGCGCCTTCTCGGACTTCTCGCCCTCGGCCTCCAGCTCCTCGGCGGCGGGCGGCGTCCCGAGCTCGGAGGTCAGCGCGCCGATGTGGATCGCGCGCATCTCGCGTGCCTTGCCGCCGTCCACGACGACGACCGAGGTGCTGTGCTCGCCGACGTGCACGAGGATCTGCGCCGAATCGATCGGGCACAAGCCGCCCTTCAGCGCGGCGTTGACCATCGCGCTCGTCTCGAGCTCGATCTCGAGCGGCTCGACGCCGGCCTTCTCGCACAGCGCCAGCGGCCGGCGCAGATCGCTCTTCTGCACGGCCGTGATCAAGAGCTCGCTCGAGTCGCTGCCCTCCTCGATCACGTGGAAGTCGACGACCACCTCGTCGATGTTCCAGTGCGGCAGGAGGTTCTCGACCTCGAACTTCAGCACCTCCTCGATCTTGGCCTTGTCCGAGAAGGGCAGCTTGAGCGAGCGGAAGGCGCCCGAACCGGCGTCGATCGCGACGCCGAGGTTGTCGTGCGGGACGTTGGCGTCCTTCGCGGCGCGGCGCAGCGTCGCGGCCGCTTCCTGCAGATCCGCGGCCTCGTCGCCGCTCGGGCGCGGCAACTCGCCGATCACGTGGGAGACGATCTTGTGCTTCTTCGGGCTGCCGTCGAGGACGACGAGCTCGAAGCGCCGGGGACCGACTCGGATGCCGCAGGATCGTGCCATGAGGGTTCAGCGGGGATTCGGCGGCAGGCCCAGCGCCAGGCGTTCGAAGCGCTCGCGCTGATCCTCGGGCAGGACGCGATCCCGGATCAGGCTCCGATAGTAGCGGCCGCGCTCCTCGAGTTCCGGACCATAGAGTCTCATCGTATCCGCCACGCGTCGCGACTGGATGCCGTCGATGTCGCGGGCGTACGCGGCGAGCACCGTCTCGAGGTGCTGCGCGCGCTCGGGCGACATGGGGAACGTCTCGAGCAGCATGTGCCGGTAGCCCTCGAAGGGGCCGACCTGCGGGGCCGGATGCAGGCGGGCGGCGGTGGCCCAGATCCCGGCCGCGGCGCCGGCGCCGAAGCTGACCAGGGCCAGCAGCACGATCCACAAGCGCGTACTGTTCACGGCTTCTTCGGCAGGACGTGCGGGGCCCTGTCGGCACGGTTCAGGTCGGCGCGGTTCAGGCGGTCGAGCTCCTCGAGCGCCTTGCCGAGCTGCGGAGCGGGCGGCTCCGCCTGCAGGCGGTCGGTCTGCGGCAGTCCGAACTGGCGCAAGCCGATCGCGAGCACGAGCAGCAGGACGGCCGCGGCCGCGGTGCAGGCGAGCACGAAGCTCAGCAGGCGGCCGCGATCCTCGTCGCTGCGCGGCGTGGACAGGGTCTCGACCAACTCTCCGGTGTCGCCTTGCTGCGCGCGGCGCGCGACGCGCGCGGCGAAGCCCGCGGGCACGATCGCAGCCGGCGCATCCGCGAACCAGCGCTTGACGTTCTTCAGGTCCTGCGCGGAACCGCGGCAGGGGTGGCATCCGAGCAGGTGCTGGCGCAGCGGCCCGGCCTGGGCCTCGCTGAGCTCACCGTCGAGGTAGCTCGGGATCATCGATCGTGCGTTCTGGCATTCCATGTTGGCGCCCTCCTGTCAGCTGTCGCTCCCGAACTCGGGATGTTTCTGCAGCAGTCGCTCCTTGAAGCGAGCCCGCGCCCGGAACAGGCGCGACTCGACCGTTCCGATCGAAATCCCGAGCAGGTCGGCGATGTCCTGGTAGGCCATGTCCTCGTATTCGCGCAGGACCAGGACCGTGCGGAAGATCTCGGGCAGCTCCTCCAGCACGTCGTGCGTGATGCGCGCGAGCTCCTCGCGCTCCAGCGTGGCCGAGGGGCTCGGGCAGGCGACGCTGGGGGCGTGCGGGACGGCTTCGAGGTCCTCGACCGCCTGGACCGGCGAGCGGCCGCGGCGCTTCAGGCTGTCGAGGATCGTGTTGACCGCGATGCGGTAGAGCCAGGTGTAGAAGGCCGACTGGCCCTGGAAGGAGGACAGGCGCCGGTAGACCTTGAGGAACGTCTCCTGCGCGAGGTCCTCGATCTCGACCGGGTTGCGCGTGTAGTGCCGGATCAGGTTGAAGATGCGCTGCTCGTAGCGCTCGACGAGCAGCTGGAAGGACACGTGGCTGCCCTGCAGCGCCTCCTCCACGAGGCGGGTGTCGTCGGGCGCTTCCTGTTCCATGAGTCGCAGTAGCATGCCGGTCGAAAGGACGCCCCGGCGGCTCCCCTATTCCCGGCCCTCCAGGCGAGAGAGGCCCCGGTCGAAGTCGCCGAGTCGGTGTCCCAACTTATCGCGCTTCGTGCGCAAGTACTTGACGTTCGAAGAGTTGGGCGTGGTCGAGAGGGGCTCCTGGCCGAGCACCTCCAGGCCGTAGCCGTGCAGGCCGGCGATCTTCTTGGGGTTGTTCGTCAGCAGGGTCATCTTCCGGACGCCCAGGTAGTGCAGGATCTGCGCCCCCAGGCCGTATTCGCGCAGGTCGGCCGGGAACCCGAGGCGCTCGTTGGCCTCGACCGTGTCCAGGCCCGTGTCCTGGAGCCGGTAGGCCTTGAACTTGTTCTCGAGGCCGATCCCGCGCCCTTCCTGGCGCATGTAGACGAGCACCGAATGCTCCTTCCTGCCCAGGATCTCCAGCGCCTTCTCGAGCTGCGGCCCGCAGTCGCAGCGCAGCGAGTGGAAGACGTCGCCGGTGAGGCATTCGGAGTGCACGCGCACGAAGGCCGGCTCCTCCAGCCCCGGCCGCACGCCGTCGAGACCCGGCGCAGGCATGCCCAGGCTGAGCGCGACGTGCTCCTTGCCGTCGATCTTCGAGCGGAACATGTGCGCCAGGAACGTCCCGAAGCGCGTCGGCAGCGGCACGTCGAGCTGCAGCGGCTCGATCAGGCGCTCGTTCGTCCGGCGCCAGGCGATCAGGCTCTCGATGGTGCAGATCTTGAGCTTGTGGCGCTCGGCGAAGAGCTCGAGGTCGGGCATGCGCGCCATCGTCCCGTCGTCGCGCATGATCTCGCAGATGACGCCCGCCGGGCGAGAGCCGGCGAGGCGCGCCAGGTCGACGATGCCCTCGGTCTGGCCGCCGCGCACGAGCACGCCGCCCTCGCGCGCGCGCAGCGGGAAGACGTGGCCCGGCCGGGCGAGGTCCCGGGGCCTGGCATCCGGCCGGCAGGCGACGCGGATCGTGTGCGCGCGGTCGCGGGCGCTGATCCCGGTCGTGACCCCCTGGGCCGCCTCGATCGAGACCGTGAAGCCGGTCCCCATCTTGTTCGTGTTGGAGGGCGTCTGCGGGGTGAGCTCGAGCTGCTCGCAGATCTCCGGGGCGAGCGGCATGCAGACCAGGCCGCGGCCCTCGCGCGCCATGAAGTTGATCGCCTCGGGGCTGACCTTCTCGGCCAGCATCGCGAGGTCCCCCTCGTTCTCGCGGCCGGGGTCGTCGACCAGGATGATCATCCGGCCGGCCTGGAGCTCGACCAGGATCTCGGGGATGGTTGCGATGCTCATCGGTGCTCCGGGAGGCTCCTACGGGGCCGCCCGAGCAATTCATGGTAAGAAGGCGGCCCCATCCCAGCCACTGCCATGAGCGCGACGTGCCTCCGGATCCCTCTCGCCGCCACCCTGCTCCTCTTCGCTAGCGCCTGCCGGGGCACGCTCGGCATCGGAAACCCGCCGCGGCCGGCCGAACGCCAGCAGGCGCTTCCGAACGTGCCGGTGGCCCCGGCGCAGCCCGCGCAGGATCCGCTGAGCTCGATCCTGCGCTACGAAGCGGCGCGCAGCGACGGCCAGGGCTTCCTGCAGTTCCAGCTCGCGCGCGGCGAGGAGCCCGTGCGCGTTCGCGCGGCGACCGCGCTCGGCCGCCTGCCGTTCCCCGAGCAGGCTGCGATCGTCACGACCGCGCTCGCCGGCGCGCTCGACGACCCGAGCCCGCGCGTGCGCGCCGCGGCGGCCTTCGCGCTGGGCATGCGCGCCGATCCCGCGAGCGCGAGCACGATCGCGGAGGTGCTCGCCGGCGACGAGCCCGACGTCGAAGTGCGCGCGCGGCTCGTGGAAGCCGCCAGCCGCATCGACGAGCCGCGCATGTGGCGCGCCGTGATCGATGCGCTCTCCGACAAGCGCTCGCCCGTGCGCCAGGAGGCCGTGCTCGGGACCGCGCGCTGGAAGAACACGGCCCCGGACGCGCCGGCCGTGGACGCGGCCTTGCTCGCGCTCGCCGGCCCGCTCGCGCAGGGCGGGCAGGATCCCGAGGTGCGCTGGCGCGTGCTCTTCGCGCTCGCACGCCGCAAGTGCGCCGCGGCGCGCGCGTTCTTCAAGGAGGCGCTCGCCGACGGCGATCCGCGCGCGCGCATCTTCGCGCTGCAAGGGTTGAGCAGCCTGCCGGCCGCACCCGAGGGCCTGCGCGCGGAGCTCGCGCGGGCGCTCAGCGACCACGACTGGCGCGTCGTCTGCGAGGCGCTGGTCGTGCTCGGCAAGCAGCCAGACCCCGAGGCGCTCGAGTCGCTGGCGCCGCTCGCGGCGCATCCATCGGCGCACGTGCGCCGCTTCTTCTACGAGGCCCTGGGCAGCTTCAAGGACGCGCAGGCTGGCGCGCTCGGGCTGCTCGAGAAGGCCCGCGTGGATCCCTCGCCCAGCGCGCGCGCGGCGGCGATCGTCGCCGGCGCGAAGCTCGTCGGCGATGCGGCCGCGCCCGACCTCGAGCTGCGGCGCCTCGACAAGGATGCGCGCATCCGCGCCGGCGCGGCCACGGCCTGCGCCGAGCTCTCGGACGCGCTGGCCGTGCCGCCGCTGCTCGCGCTGAGCCGCGATCCCGACCTGCGCGTCGCGGGCGCGGCGATCGAGAGCCTGGGCAAGCACCTGACCGAGCCCGCGCGCGCGCGCCTGCTCGAGCTCGTCACCTCAGGCGACAACGGCCTCGCGCTCGCCGCGGTCGAGGCGCTGCGCAACCAGCCGCTCGAATCGGACCTGGCGGCGCTCGAGGCCTGCTGGAAGCGCGCCAGCGGCGACATCGCGGGCGAGCTCAAGGCCGGCGTGCTGCTCAACGCGAAGAAGATCAGCGGCGAGCGCGCGGCCAAGCTGGCGGCGCTGCACGAATTGCCGCAACGCCGCACGCAGGTGGGCGAGCTCGGGCAATACCGCGCCAACCCGCGCGTCGAGATCGTCACCACGCGCGGGACGATGCAGTTCGAGCTCTTCCCCGAGGAAACGCCGCTGCACGTGCACAACTTCCTCGAGCTCGCGCGCCGCGGCTACTTCACCGATCTGCCCTTCCACCGCGTCGTGCCCGACTTCGTGATCCAGGGCGGCGACTACCGCGGCGACGGGAACGGCGGGCAGACCTGGGACGGCGCCCCGCTGCCGGCCGAGTTCACCCCGCGCAAGTTCGTGCGCGGCGCGCTGGGCATGCCGCGCAACGACGATCCCGACAGCGGCGGCAGCCAGATCTTCGTCACCCAGCGCGAGACGCCGCACCTCGACGGCCGCTACACGCTCTTCGGGGAGCTGATCGAGGGCAGGGACGTCCTGGACGCGATCGAGATCGGCGACAGGATCAAGAGCGTGGAGCTTCTGCCGGAACGCGACGGGCGCTGAAGGCCTGCGCGCGTTCGCAGGAATCCTCATTTCGGCTCAGCCGCCGGCGGCCGGGCATCCGACACAGTTCGCAGGACGCGCGCCCGCCCCGGGCGCACGGACCGCGACACGACGATGCAGCGCTTCTGGATCCTGTTCTCCCTCGGAATCATGGCGAGCGGCGCGGCCGTCACGCTGCACAACATGGATTCACGCGTGCGGCGCCTCGAGCAGACGCCGCGCGCCGACCCGGTGCAGGTGGCGCACATGCGCTCGACCGTGGACGGTATCCAGAACGCGGTCCAGCAGGCGCTCGACTCGATCAAGGAGCTGCGCCAGGAGGGCGAGCGCACCCAGGCGATGCGCGAGCGCCTGGCCGCGCTGGAGCAGGACCTGCACGGAGCCGCGCGCGAGCTCGACCTGCAGCGTTGCAAGCTCGAGGACTGGGAACAGGCCCAGCCGCGCGAGATGGAGTCGATCGTCACGACCCGCGTGGACGAGCTGAAGAACGGCCTCGACCGGCGCTGGAGCGAACTCTCGGAAGTCGCCCAGCGTGCGCTGGGCGTGGCGCAGGGCGCGCGCACGGAGATCGAGCTGGGCCTGGCGCGCGACGAAGAGCGCATGTGGCTCGAGCTCGTCGGTCCGGTGGTGCAGCTGGCCGGCGAGGAGAGCGTCGGCAGCGGCGTGCTGCTGGCCTCCGAGCCGGTCGAAGGCACGCAGGGCTGGCGCACCTACGTGGTGACGGCCTGGCACGTCGTGCGCGACATGGAGAAGGACCCCGAGCACCCGACGACGCCCGTGCCGGTGTCGATCTACATGCCCGACCACCAGATCCAGCTGGAGACAGCGCACGTCCTGCGCTTCGACGCGGCGGCGGACGTGACGCTGCTCGAGCTCGACAGCCGCTCGAAAGTCGCCTGCGGCGCGCGCCTGCCCTCGCGCGAACGCCTCCACGGCGCGCGCATCTTCGACCAGATCTATGCCGTCGGCTGCCCGCTGGGCAACGACCCGATCCCGACCTTCGGCGAGATCGCGGACACCAACCACATCGTCGACGGCGTGCGCTACTGGATGATCAGCGCGCCGACCTACATCGGCAATTCGGGCGGCGGGATCTTCGATGCCAAGACGCACGAGCTGCTGGGCATCTTCTCGAAGATCTACACGCACGGCACGCTGCGCCCGACGGTCGTGCCGCACATGGGCCTCGTGACCTCGGTCGAGGTGCTCTACGACTGGCTCGACGCGCTGCACTATTCGGGCATGCAGCCGGCGGCCGAGCCTGTGCAGGCGCAGGCGGCCGCAGCGCAGAAGTGACGCGAACTCGCCGGCTCAGTGCCGGAAGTGCCGCAGGCCGCTGAAGACCATCGCCGCGCCGGCACGGTCGCAGGCCGCGATCACTTCGGCGTCCCGGACCGAGCCGCCCGGCTGCAGGATCGCGCTGACGCCCGCATCGAGCGCCAGCTCGACGCCGTCGGGGAAGGGGAAGAAGGCGTCCGAGCCCAGCACCGCGCCGCGCGCGCCCGCGCCGGCCTTGTGCACCGCCAGGCGCACGGAATCGACGCGGCTCATCTGCCCCGCGCCGACGCCGAGCACGCACGTGCCCTGGGCCAGCACGATCGCGTTCGACTTGACGTGCTTGGCGATCCGGTTCGCGAAGGTCAGGCCCTCGAGCTCCGCGTCCGTCGGCGCGCGGCGCGTGACGACCTTGCAGCTCGCCGCGTCCACGGCCGCGAGGTCGCGGCCCTGCAGCAGGAACCCGCCGACGAGCTTCTTCAGCTCGAAATCGCGCGGCTCGCGCGCCGCGCTCCCGAACTCGCCCACCTCGAGCAGGCGCACGTTCTTGCCCCACTTGGGCTTCTCGATCAAGAGCTTGAGCGCGGCCTCGTCGAACGAGGGCGCGGCGATCGCCTCGACGAAGCGGTTGCCGGCGACGAGGTACTCCGCGCTGGCGAGATCGAGCGGGCGCGTGAAGGCCAGCACGCTGCCGAAGGCCGAGACCGGATCGCCGCGCCAGGCCTGCTCCAGCGCGGAGGCACTCGTGTCGGCCGCGGCGGCACCGCAGGGATTGTTGTGCTTGACCACGCACACGAAGGGCCCGTCGAACTCCTTGGCCAGCGCCAGCGCGGCGTCGAGGTCGACGAGGTTGTTGTAGGAGAGGTGCTTGCCGTTGAGCACCTTCGCGCCGGCGATGCAGGGCTCCTGTGTGCCGCCCTGCCGGTAGAGCGCGGCCGTCTGGTGCGGGTTCTCGCCGTAGCGCAGCTCGTCGACCTTCACGCCCGCGAGCGAGAAGCTCGGCGGGTAGTTGCTCTGCGACTTGCCGTCGCGCAGCTCGGCCTCGAACATCCAGCGCGCGATCGCGGCGTCGTAGCGCGCAGTCAGGCCGAAGGCCTTGACCGCCAGCTCGCGCCGCAGGTCCTCGGAGAGGGCGCCGCCGTTCTGCGCCAGCTCGGCCAGCACGCGGCCGTAGTCGGCCGGGTCGGTGACGATGCCCACGAAGCGGTGGTTCTTGGCTGCCGAGCGCACCATCGAGGGGCCGCCGATGTCGATCTGCTCGATCGCCTCCTCGCGCGTGATGCCGCTCTTCGCGACGGTGGCCTCGAAGGGGTAGAGGTTGACCACCACCAGGTCGATCGGCGCGATCTGGTGCGCCGCCATCGCGCTCTGGTGGCGCTCGTCGTCGCGCAGGGCCAGGATCCCGCCGTGGACCTTGGGATGCAGCGTCTTGACGCGCCCGTCCATGAGCTCCGGGAAGCCGGTGTAGTCCGAGACCTCGCGCACCGGCAGTCCGGCCTTGCGCAGCGCGGCGAACGTGCCGCCGGTCGAGAGCACCTCGACACCCATCTGCGTCAGCGCGCGCACGAGTTCCTCGACGCCGGTCTTGTCGGAGACGCTCACGAGAGCGCGTTGGATGCGTTGGGACATGCTGGGTGGCTTCCGAATCGCGCAGTCTAGCGCGCTCCGCCGGCCGCGGCGAGGCGCTGGAGCGTGCGCACGAAGCGCTGGGGGTCGACGGCACCCGAGCTGCCCTCGAGGAAGCGGCCTTCCGAGTCGGCGAAGAGCACGAAGGGCAGCATCTCGGCGTCCTGGAGCTTGACCGCCAGCGCGACGACCTCGGGCTCGCAGTCGTCCGCGTCAGCCGCGAGCGCGACGAAATGGCTGCGCAGGAGCGGCGCGACGTCCGGCCGCGGGATGATTCCCTGCACGAGGGAGCGGCACTGGCCTCAGAGCTCGCGCCCGAGCTCGATGAACAGCTTGCGCTCGCTGGAGCGCGCCTCGGCCAGCGCGTCCTTCCAGCGCGTGTGCCAGGAGAGGGTGCCGCGGTCGTCGAAGTGCGGATGCGGGATCGGGGAGCTCATGGGGGCGGAATTGTTTTCCGGGGCCTGTTGGACCACGCGGCGACGCTCAAGGCAACGCCCTGGATGGGCGAAAAACACGCTGATCCCCCGAGCCTGTCCAGCCGTGCGCGTCCAGACATTCCTGCTGGCAGCGGGCGCCGTTGCGCTCGCCTGCCTGCCCGCCTGCTTCCTCTTCGGAGGCGGGAAGCCGACCAACATCGTCCTGGTCGTCGTCGAGAGTCTGCGCTACGACGCGATCAGCACGGCCACCGGCGCCGCGCGGACGCCGAACCTGCACAAGCTGGCCTCCGAGGGAGCCGCCTTCCGCAGCTGCTTCAGCCATTCACCCGCCTCGCAGCCCGCTCTGGCCTCGCTGCTAAGCTCGCGCCTGCCGCACGAGCACGGCGTCATGCGCAACGGCGACGACCTCGATGCGGATGTCGCCATGCTCCCGCAATGGCTGGCCAAGCGCGGCTACCGGACCTTCGCCGCCTTCGGTCTCGGCGGCAGCCTGCCGTCGACGCCCGGAAAGGGTCTCGACCGCGGCTTCGCGAAGGTCGTCGCGTTCCCGAACGAGCTGGCCTCGGCCACAGAGGTGCTCGACAGCTTCGGTTCGTTCCTCGCGAACACGCCCGCGGACAAGCCCTGGTTCGGTCTGCTGCAGCTGACCGAGACGCACCAGCCCTTCGATGCCGGCGAGGACAGGCACGTCGAAGCGCAGCTCGTCCAGGACGGCGAGGACCCGGAGACGCTCCTGATCAGCGACAACTGCTACTGGGAGAGCGCGACACGGCTGGCGCCGGGCCGCACGCGCTTCACCGTGAAGTCGGACGTCGCGATGCGCGTGCTGCGCTTCGGCGCGCAGGCCGGCAAGCGCCCGCTGAACACGGTCTTCGAGCGCGGGGCCCTGCGCGAGGCCGGCACGCACTTCGTGATCTCGGTCGAGAACCCCGGCACCGAGCCCGTCGACTGCACGCTCGACGGCTGGTTCCACGACGCGCCGACGCTGGCGGAGAGCCGCAAGCGCTATCGGCACGAGATCGAGGAAGTCGATCGCGCCATCGGCCGGCTGGTCGAGGAGCTGCAGGCCAAGGGCGTGTACGACAACACGCTGATCGTGCTCACGTCCGCCCACGGACTGGCGCTGGGCGAGCACCAGCACCTCGGCCGCGGCAGCTCGCTCTTCGACGAATTCCTGCACGTCCCGCTCGTGATCAAGCCCGTCAGCGGCGACGAGCGCACCGAGGAGCTGCAGCACTCGGTCATGGATGTCACGCGCCTGATGGACGTCGTCCCGACGCTGCTCGAGCTGGCCGACGTGAACCCGATGCCCGGGGCCGGCGGAGCCTCGCTGCTCGAGCACCGGCGGCGCGAGGTGATCGCCGAGACGCACCCGGGCCAGGCCGAGGGCTCGTCCTTCGCGCTGCGCGACGAGCGCTACAAGCTCGTGCTCGGCTCGGCGACGAACATCTTCGAGATGCACGACCTGCGCAGCGACACGCTCGAGCAGGAGGACGTCTTCCCGCTGCAGGGCCAGAACAAGCCCGACTGGCAGCGCCGGCTGGGCGCGCTGGTGGGCGGCGTGCGCGTGCCCGGCGAGGACGCGAGCAACGCGCGCCTCGACGTGCTGGGCTACTGACCCGCGCCGGGCGGCTTGCGCGCGCCGCCGCGCTCGCGCAGGTAGGCCTCGATGAACTCGTCGATCTCGCCGTCGAGCACGGCGTTGATGTTGCCCGTCTCGACGTCGGTGCGATGGTCCTTGACCATCTGGTAGGGGTGCATCACGTACGAGCGGATCTGGCTGCCGAAGGCGACCTCGCCCTTCTGTCCGTAGAGCTTCGAGAGCTCGGCATCGCGCTCGGCCTCCTTGAGCGCGATCAACTTCGCCTGCAGCAGCTTGAAGGCCAGCTCCTTGTTCTTGAGCTGGCTGCGCTGGGTCGAGCTGCGGATCACGATCCCGCTCGGGATGTGGCGCAAGCGCACCGCGGTCTCGACCTTGTTGACGTTCTGGCCGCCCGCGCCGCCCGAGCGCATCGTCTCGATCTCGACGTCGGACTCCTTGATCTCGACCTTGATCGTGTCGTCGAGCAGCGGCGTGACGTCGACGGAGGCGAAGGCCGTGTGCCGGCGCGCCTGGCTGTCGAAGGGGCTGATGCGCACGAGCCGGTGCACGCCGACCTCGGCCTTCAGGTAGCCGAAGGCGTAGTCGCCGTCGATCTCGAGCGTCGCCGAGCGGATGCCGCCCTCGGTCTCGTCCTGGCGGTCGACCTCGCTGACCTTGAAGCCCTTGCGCTCGGCCCAGCGGATGTAGAGGCGCAGCAGCATGCCGGCCCAGTCGCAGGCGTCGACGCCGCCGGCGCCGGCCGCGAACTGGATGTACGCGCCGCAGTGGTCCTGCGGACCGCCGAGCATGACGCGGAAGTCGAGCGCGTGGATGCCCGCCTCGATCTTCGGCAGCAGGGCCTCGATCTCGGGCAGCACCTGCGCCTCGCCGTCGCTGGCGGCCATCTCCGAGAGGATCGCGAACTCCTCGAAGGCGGACGCGAGCGCCTTCATCGGCTCGACGATCGAGCGCGCGTGCTTGGCCTCGGCCACGATCGTCTGGGCCTTGGCGGCGTTGGTCCAGAAATCGGGCGCGCCCTGGAGCTCCTCGATCTCCCTCAGTCGCTTCTCGTTGGAAGCGAAGTCAAAGACTCTCCTTGAGCTGTACGAAGCGGGCCTCGAGCTCTTGGATACGTGCGGAGATGTCTTTCAGGGAAGCCATGGGGCCGCGAATTGTAGGGACTTGGCGGCCCAGTGGAAGCCCGCGCTCGACTACTTCCGTCCCGACTTCGGAGCGACGGCCGGCACGAGCTTCTTCAGCTCGGGATCCTCGCGATCGAGGATCCCGCTCGAGCGCACGAGCTTCGTGATCGTCGCGCGGTCCTTCGGCACGAGGCGGCTGACGACCTCGCAGCCTGTCTCCGTGACCACGACCACGTCCTCGATGCGGATCCCGATCCCGCTGGCCTGCTCGTACACGCCCGGCTCGACCGTGAACGCGACACCCGGCACGAACGGCTTTCCGCCATCGCCGACGTCGTGCACCTCCATCCCGATGTAGTGGCAACAGCCGTGCGCGAGCAGCGGCAGGAGGCCGCGTTCCTCGAGCACCTTGCGGCAGACCGCGTCCACCGACTGCATCGTGGCGCCGGGCTTGACCGAGGCGATGCCCGCCTCCTGCGCCGCGAGCACCGCGTCGTAGAGCTCGATCATGCGCGGCGTCCACTCGCCGTCCGTCGGCCAGGAGCGCGTGATGTCGCTGTCGTAGTGGTCGTACTCCGGCGCGTAGTCGATCAGCAGCATCTCGTGCTCGCGCATTACGCGCGAGGAGGCCGAGTAGTGCAGCGCGAGCGCATTGGGACCCGAGCCGACGATCGCGTGGTAGGCCGGACCGCGCGCGCCCTCGTTGCGCTGCACGAAGCTCATCAGCGCGTCGAGCTGCCACTCGCCCACGCCGGGCTTGGTCGAGCGCATGGCCTCGATCATGGCCAGCGCGCCCGAATCGGCCGCGCGCCGCAAGGCAGCGATCTCCTCGGGCGTCTTGACGCGCCGCAGCTCGCCCAGCAGGTCGGCGCAATCCTTGACCACCAGGCCGAATTTCCCGCTCAGGTTCTGCTTGAGCGCCTCTTCGCGGCTGGCGCGGCCGTCGAAGGCGTCCTTCGCCTGCGCCACGTCGGCCGGATGCGCGCGATCGGCGCAACCGGCGAGCTCGACGAAGGGCTCCATGCTGATCCAGACCGTGCTGCCCTTCGGCGCGAGCTCGGTCAGCGTCTTCTCAAGGTCGCCGATCACGCGCACGTCGGCGATGCCCGTCAGGGCGGCGACCCAGGCGTCGGAGGCGTCCCACAGCTCCCCTTCCCAGCTCTCCTTGCGCTTGGAGGCCTTGGGCAGGAAGAGCATCGACTTTGCGCTCGCAAGGTCGATCAAGAGCGCAGCGTTCGGGCTCTCGACGCCCGTCAGGTACCAGAACGTCTTGTCCTGCTCGAAGCGCGTGTACGCGCGCGTGTCCGGCAGGCCGCGCACGAGCACGACACCCTGCTTCTCCCCGATCGCGGCGACCAGCGCAGCGCGGCGACCGGCGTGGAATTCCCTCCCGAGACCGCAGACCTGGCCCTCGGGGGCCTCGGACTTCTGCTGGGCGGGTGCGAGAACGACGAATGCGAGGACGACGAGCGAGAGCAGCAGTTTCATGTGCACGAGGATAGCAGCGGGTTGAGAATCCAGGCGGGCTGGATTCTCAACCGTTCTCGAACATCCCGCGCACGAGCGGCTTGCCGCCGCGCACGTGCCACAGCCCGCGCGCCATCACGTCGCGCACCGCGCCCTCTGCATCGAGCACCACCAGGTCCGCGTCGGCGCCGATCGCGATCTGCCCCTTGCCCCGCAAGCGCAAGAGGCGCGCCGGGTTGCTGGTGAAGACCGGCAGCACGTCCTCGAGCGCGCGACCGCGCCCGAGGAGCCTCTGCAGCGTCTTCGCCAGCATCGCCGGCTCGCCGACGTCCATGGCGACGATGCGCTTCTCGGCGTCGAGGATCGGCAGGCATCCGCCGCCGTCGGTGCTGGCGGTGAGTCGCTCCTTGGGCGCCTTCGAATCGAGGAAGCGCTCGATCGCGTCCTCGGCGCTCCAGGCGTCCTCGCCCTTCTCGACCGGGTAGGCCGTGACGTCGATCGTGCAGCCCTGCGCCGCGAGCGCGAGCGCCTCGTCGAACAGGCGCCGCTTGCGGTTCACGTGCGTGGGATGGAACGTGCGCGGCGGGATCTCGCTCTGCGCGAGCGCGCGCCGCACGAGATCGAGCCCGCGCTCGCCGTCGCCGACGTGCAGGTGCAGCACGCCGGCCTTGCCCGTCATCAATCCGGCGACGTGCGCGTCGGCGGCGAGGCGCAGGATCTCGTCCAGCGTCGGCTGGCTCGAGCGGTGGTCGCTGATCGCGACCTCGCCGATGCCGATGCAGCGCTCGAGGTGCACCATGTCGCCGCGCACGCTGCCAGTCAGCGTCGTGGGCGGCACGTGGTAGCCGGCGGTGTGGAACCAGGCGGAGAGGCCCTCTTCGTTCAGTCCGCATGCGCGCGAGAGGAGCTCGCTCGTCGTGCGCGTCGTGTCGTCGGTGCCGAGCACGCCGATCACGCTCGTGACGCCGCCGCGCGTGAAGCGCGAGAGGCCGACGGGCGGGACCTTGCTGCGCAGACCCATCTCTCCCCCGCCGCCGGTGATGTGCGCATGGCAGTCGATCAGGCCGGGGACGAGCCGGGCGCCGTCGAGGTCCACGGTCTCGGCCGACAGCTCCTTGGGCAGCGCGGGCGGCTGCTTGCCGATCCAGACGATGCGCTCGCCCGCGACGAGCAGCGCGCGAACGCCGAGGGCCTCGGGCGCGTGGATCGCGGCGTTGGTGATCAGCGTGAGTTGGGCCATCTCTTTCCGGCGAGCTTAGCGACAGCCGACTCCGCGCGCCCGGTGTATCCTTTCCGCGGATGCGCCTCGCGCTCTTCGACCTCGACGACACGCTCTTCGACGGCGACACCGACATCGTCTGGAGCGACTTGTTGGCCGAGGAAGGCGCCCAGGATGCGTCGCGCACGCGCGCCTACCACGAGCAGTACCGCGCCGGCACGCTCGACATCGACGAGTTCTTCGCCTTTCAGCTCGAGCCGCTCACGCGCCATCCGTTGCCGGTGCTGCTCGCCTGGCGCGAGCGCTTCCTGAAGGAGCGCATCCTGCCGCGCATCTCGGAGTCCGCGCGCGCGCTGGTGCGCGAGCACCAGGGCTTCGGGCACGAGCTGGTGCTGATCACGGCCACGAATTCGTTCCTCACGCGCCCGATCGCGGAGGCGCTGGGGATCCCGCACCTCGTCGCGAGCGAGCCCGAGCGCGTCGGCGGGCGGTTCACCGGGAAGCTCGACGGGCCGCCGTGTTTCCGCGAAGGCAAGCTGACGAAGCTCGACAGCTGGCTCGCGCTGCGCGGATTGCGCCTGGAAGAGCTCGAGGCGAGCTTCTTCTACTCGGATTCGCACAACGACCTGCCGCTGCTCCTGCGCGTGACGCATCCGGTCGCCGTCGATCCGGATCCGGCGCTGCGCGCGCACGCCAAGCGCCTCGGCTGGCCGGTGCTCGAGCTGCATCCGCGCAGCGGACGCTCGCAGGCCGCGGGCTAGTCGAGCACGAGCTGCATGTTGTCGTGGTGCTCGCGGAAGCCGAAGCGCGAGTAGAGCGCGCGACCTTCCGCCGTCGTGTGCAAGCGCAGCCTTCCGAGCTTCCGCTTGCGAGCTTCCTCGAGCATCGACGCCATCAGCGCCGAACCGACGCCGCGCCGGCGCCAACCAGGGGCCGTGTAGACGTTCACCACGTAGCCTTCCTCGCCGGTCGGGCTCGCGGGCGAGGGCAGGCGCGAGAACAGATGCATGGCGAGCGCGCCGAGCGCCTCGCCCGAACGCGCGCGCGCGATCCACACCAGCAGCGTTCCGGCCGCGACGCCCCGCAGGTAGGCCGCGCGCGTGCGCTCGCCGAGCGCGGCCAGATCGAGCGGCGGCTCGGGGCGCGAGGCCTCCTCGAAGAGCGCCATCCGCAGCTGCACGAACGGCTCCGCGTCGGCCGGACCGCAGCGCTGGACGACGAACTCCCGCTCAGCGGACACGGCGCACCGTCTCGCGCACGACCTCGGCGGCCGCGAGATAGCGCGCGCCTCGCAGCCAGCAGCGCAGCATGGCGAGCACGACCGTCGTCGCGACGAGCAGCCACACGGTCCCCATCCCGGCCTCGCCGAGGCTGATCTGCCCTTCGAAGCGGCGCGAGAACCAGCTCACGACGCAGAGGATCACCACTTCGACGACGAAGATCGCCGTGAGCGGGGCGAGCGTCTTGAACGGCGCGCGCAGCACCATCGCGAGCGCGCCGCCCCAGCTCAGGAGCGCGCTGCGGCCGTCCTTCCAGGCCAGGCGCAGGCGCACGTAGTCCGCGCAGCACAAGAGCAGCGCCACGCCGAGCGCGTAGATCCCGGCCTGCGTCAGGCGCACCGCGACCGCGCTCCACTCGGAGGTCAGGGCCTCGAGCCGATCGCCGCCCGAGGCCGGCAGTTCCAGGATCCAGTCCAGGACCACCTTCCTCCACGGCCAGTCGAACATCAGCCACGACCAGAGCGCGAGCAGCGCGAGCGTGACGAGCCAGACGCGCACGTAGCGCCAGAAGAAACGCCGTGCGCCGGTTCCCGCTCGCGCGACGACCGGCCCCTGCTTTCCGTCGAAGGCGAGCTGCGTCCAGCCGCCGGCGAAGAACGCCCCGAGCAGCATGGCGAGCAGCGCCGCGAAGCCCATCCAGAGCCCGGCAGCGTCGCCGAGCGCGTTCATTTCGGTGCGGTTGTCGAAGCGGAAGTTCGTCGTCAGGTTCCCGAACAGCTCGCCGGGCGCGTAGTGGTTCGAGAGCGCGCCGCGCATCCATCCGTCCCAGAGCAGCGCCGGGGGCAGCGCCAGCGCGAGCTCGAGCAGCGCCGCGATCGACCACCAGCGCCAGTACAGTGCGGCCAGGGCCAGTCCTCGGAAGGCGCGCATGTCAGCCTCCGATCCCGCCGAACCAGTGCAGCACGGCCGCGGCCTGCGCGAGCACGCGCTCGGACCAGCGCGCGGCCGGGCGCGTGTCGCGCTGCTCGTACCAGCGATTGTTCGAGAGATCGAGGTCGAGCCAGTAGCGCTGCGAGGGATCGAGCACCGCGCTCACGAGCTTCTTCGCGCTCGGAGCCCGGCCCGCGAGCGGCTTCCACCAGGCCTGGTGTTCCTGCTCGACGCGCGTCCAGACCAGCGTCTCCTTCTCACCGCCTTCCCAGGTCAGCTCGAGCGGCAGCGGCAGGCAGAACTCGCCCTGGCGGCGCACGATGACGTCGCTGATCCAGCCCGACTGTGCTTCCGACTTTTCGCCGGCCTTCTTGCGGCTCCAGGCGTTGTCGGGCCCGGGGAACCAGCCCTCGTCGCCCGGCGCGCGGCGCTGCGTGACCTCTACGCTCCAGTCGATCGTCCTCTCGGAGCGGAAGGCGTCGTCGAAGAACCACTTCAGGTCGATGCCCGCGCCTTCCTGGAAGGCGGCGAAGAAGTCGTCGGGGTAGGGATGGCGGTAGCGCCAGCGCTCGGAATGCAGGCGCATCCCGCGCAGGAACTTCTCCTCGCCGACGAGGCCGCAGAGCGTGCGCAGCATCGTCGCCGTGCGCCGGTAGCTGTTCGTGCGGTAGCTGCGGCTGTCCGCGTAGAGCCAGCCCGGTCTGTCGACCGGATCGCTGTCGGGATCGGAGAGGTAGCCGTTGCGGTCGCTGGCGCGCGGATCGTCGCGCAGGCGCCCGAACGTGGCGTTGGGCTGGTCGCGCCAGAAGTCGAGCAGCGCGCTCGAGCGCAGCGGCGTCCAAGTCGCGCCGAAGAGCGCCGGCCCCGTGCGCAACGCGAACCAGTCGGTCAGTCCGCCGCCCGCGGGCTCCAGCTGGCGCGCCGCGTCGAACGGATAGGAACCGTAGTCGCTCGTGACGGCGCTCAGTCCGTAGCGCCGCGCCAGCGCCTCGTTCTGGCTGTACGTGTTGAAGCCCTCGTCGAGCCAACCGGCCTCGAACTCGTTGTTGCCCACGAGGCCGTACCAGAACTGGTGGCCGCACTCGTGCACGGTCACGCTCTCCGGCGTGCGCATCGTCGGCAGGCTCCACAGCCGCGAGCCCGCCGTGAAGAGCGTCGGATACTCCATCCCGCCCGCGGCGCCGCCGCCCCAGGCCGGATCGACGCAGGTCACGTGCTCGTAGGGATACGTGCCCCACCACAGGCCGTAGAAGAAGAGCGCGGTGCAGGTCGCGTCGAAGTGGCGCTTGTCCTGCCAGGCATGCTCGGGGTGCAGCAGCACGGTCACGCGCACGTCGCGGCCGGCGATCTCGTCCAGACCGCGGCCGAGCGCCAGCGCGGTGCTCGAGACCTCGGACTCGAAGCGCTCGGCCCAGTCCTTCCAGCGGAAGACGTTCTCGTACTTCACGTAGCGCGGGTCCGCGGTCCAGGCGAAGTCGTGCACCAGCGGCGCGCGGCCGTCCGGGCCCTTCAACTCGCGATCGGCCAGCGAGGGCGCCAGGAAGCGCGCGCGCACGCGCGAGCCCTCGACGACCTCGGGCTGGGCCTCGACGCCGCTCGCGCCGATCTTGCCGGCGTAGCGCGCCGGCAGGTCGATCGTCACGTCGTAGGTGCCGAAGTCGGCGAAGAACTCGGTGTTGGCGTGGAACTGGTGGCAGTTCCAGCCGTTCCCCGTCTCGTACACGCCGAGCTTGGGGAACCACTGCGCCATGAAGAGGAAGTCGTCCTTCTGCCCGGTGCGCCGGCGCAGGCGCGGGATGCGCGCCTCCCAGGCCAGGTCGACCTCGACGGTCTGGCCCTTCCGCAGCGGCTCGGCCAGCTTGACGCGAAAGACGGTGCGGTCGTCCTTGTTCGCGTCGTCGGGCGCCATCCACTCGAGCTTGCCGAGCGAGTCGCCCGAGTTGACGCGCAGCGCGGTGATCTGCTGCCAGCCCCACTCGTCGGCCAGCTTGGTCCCGCGCAGCTCGCCCTTCGACTCGACGAGGTGCGTCGAGCGGTTGTTGGCGAAGCCGTTCCAGTAGACGTGGAACCACAAATCGAAGACGTCGTCCTTCGACTGGTTGGTCCAGCGGAGGTGCTCCTCGCCAGTGAGGTGCTTCTGGTCCGGATCGACCCGCACCTTGATCACGTACTCGGGCCGGAAGGGGGCTTCGTCGCGGCTCTGCGCGCGGGCGAGCCCGCCCGACATGAGCCCCGCGACCAGGAAAAGTCCGATTTTCATCAGGGACGAGGATCGCCGCCGGGACCGGCCCCGGCAAGCGCCCGAGCGACTCCCCCTGCAAGTTTTTCCGCCTGGCAGGGCCTCTCAGGGGCCCGTGCTCCCCGTCGGCTCGCGGTTCTGCCCGGAATTACAGCTCAGGCCCGCGAAGGAGGTGCCGATAACCATGGTTGGAAACTTCTCCTCACCCGAGGAGGCCAGTCATGCAAATCCCGAATCAACCCACTCAGGGCCCGCGTCCGGGTCGGCAGTCGCAAGGCGACCAGCCGATCGATCTCACGCGCCTGAACCGGGAGGCGATTCAGCGCAGCACGGAAGAGTTCCAGCAGGCGCAGTATTCCGGAGACAGCATCGAGCTGTCCGAGGAAGGACAGGCGCTGGCGGCTGGAGACGACGCTCGCAAGGCTGAAGCCGCCCAGCAGGCGAAGGTGCAGGATCTGCGCCAGAAGTACCTGGAGGGCAAGCTCAACACGCCCGCGCGCGTGGAGCGAGCTGCCCACAAGATCCTGACGGACGACTGATCGCAGTCGGACGCGTACCGGACAATCGAACAATGATGAGGCCGACTCCCGGCAAGGGGTCGGCCTTGTCGCTTCCCGGGGGAGTTAGACTCCGGCCATGAAGCTCTCCCCCTTCGCCTGTGTCCTCGCGCTCGCCGGCTGCGCCGCCACGCCCAAGGCGGAACGCGCCTACGAACTCCGCACGACCGTGTACGAGATGCCGACGGAGCTCGCAGAGAGCCTGACGGGCCGCGCTGGCTCGGGCCCGGCCCCCGCGAGCCTCATGGATCGCGCGGCGGAGGCCGCGCGCTCGCGCACGGACGTGGAAACTAGCTCGCGTCCGACGATGCGCGTCCACGAAGGCGATACTGCCGAGATTAGCAAGCTGTCCGGGATCGACTTCATCCAGGACTACACGGTCAGCGCGGACGGGAAGACGGAAGCCGTGCACGCCAGCATGGAAGACGGCCTGGCCCTCGAGATTTGCCCGCGCGCGCGCGAAGCGCAGCTCGAATTGGAGTTCCGCACCAAGCGCTGCCAGCTCGCTCAGTGGACCGAAGAGCTCGAGCGGACTCTCTCGAACGGCGAGAAGGTCAAATTGAAGCTCCCGATCGTAGCCAAGCGTGAAATGCGCTCGAGGACGATGCTCGCGCAAGGCGAGTGCCTCGCTGTGATGCTCTCGACGACGAACTCGGAGCGCACGACGCTCGTCTGCGTCAGCGCGGTCCCGACCGGCGGCGACCGCTGAGGCTCAGAGCAACGCCGCGATCTGCGCCGCGGCGAACTGGGCGAAGCGCCGCGGGCTCATGAGGTAGATGTCGCGTCCCTCGTGCGCCGCGTCGCCGCTGCGGCTCTTGTCGATCCACTGCTCCAGGCCGCGCTGCACGCGTTCGTCGGACGCGTCCAGCTGCGCGCTGGCGCTCCAGATCGCGAGGCCGGTCTCGCTGGCGATCAGGTCCAGGTCCACGCACAGGCGCTGCGGGGCGTAGCCGCGGATGTCGGTGACGGTCCCGACGAACAGGCCGTCCAGGCGAAAGCGCTTCGCCAGCGTCAGCACGGTCGCGGGCTTGATGCTGCCGCGACGGAAGGGCTCGCTGCGCGCGATCTCCTCGAGGTCCGACGGCGAGAGCGGCACGATCTCGAGTTGCGAGCCCGCCGAGAGCTCGGTCGCGAAGGCCGACTGCAGCTCGCGGGCGCTTTCGGCATCGAGGCACTCGCCCTGGAAGGGCAAGAGGCCCACGCGCTGCAGCCCGTAGGTCTGGAAGTCGCTCGTGACGCTCGCGTGCGCCAGGTTGCCGACGTCCGCGCGCGTGCTGGCGCAGGCCGCGAGGCCCGCGCAGACGAGGGACAGGAGCAGGGCGCGCCTCACGGCTTCTTGTTCTCCTTCTCGCCGGCGGTCTTCTCTTCGAGGCGCTGCCACTCGATCTTGGACTCGAGCAGGATCTTCTCGGACTCCAGGCGTCGGATCTGCGCCACCACGAGCCGGCTGGCGAGGTCGAAGCCCTCCTCCTGCAGGCGCGCGCGCTCGGCTTCGAGCGCGTCGAGCTTCTTCTGCAGCTCCTGCGTCTGCTTGAGCGCGGCGGAGAGCTCGGAGCGGCTCTTCTGCAGCGTCACCTCGAGGTTCTTGATCTCGAGCGCCAGCGCCTCCTTCTCGTCGATGGCCTTCTGGTAGAGCTCGAGCATGAACGTGCGGCTGCCTTCTTGCGGCAGGCGCTCGGCGGTTGGACCCGTGCGCGGCGTCGGACGGCCGTCGGTCTGCACGACCGAGCCGTCGCGCGCGTAGAGCACCTCCGGGCCGCCGGCGTCCGGGACCGGGCCCGCGGGCAGGTCGGTGCGTGTTCGGTTGCTGATCCCGCAGGCGCCGAGCGCCAGCGCCAGGACCACGATGCGGATGCTGTAGGTTGCCTTGCTCATGACTTGACTCCGTTCTTGTCCGATGCGTGCTGCTCCTCGAAGACCAGCTCGACGAGCGTCGTCTCGCCGCAGGAGCAGGTGAACTCGATCGCGCGCGGGCGCCCTTCGTGCTCGACGAAGCGCACGTTCTTGCGGGCGCAGGCCTGCGCCGCGGCCGAACGCACGGGGCCCTTCGGCTCGCCGCCCGCGAGCACGACGCGTTCGCGCTTGATGATCGCCGCCGGTGTCTTGGCTTCTTCCTTCATGCGGTTTCGCCCTCCTCCTTGCTGCTCTGGGCCGAGAGCCGGCGGTTGAGCTTGTACAGCGCGCGACTGTGGATCTGGCTCACGCGCGATTCGGTCACGCCCAGCACCTCGCCGATGTCGCGCAAGAGCAGGTCCTCGGCGTAGTAGAGCGTGATGACCGTCTGCTCCTGCTGCGGCAGCTCCTGGATGGCCTCGACCAGCTGCTGCTTGAGCTCCGCGAACTCCGCGCTGCCGACGGGATCCTCGCTGCGCGGGTCGCCCAGCAGGGCCGAGAGGCGCGACTCGTCGCCCTCCGACTCGAGCGAGATCTCGCCCGCGCTGCGCGCACAGGCGAGCGCCTCGTCGATCTCCTCCACCGAGACCGAGAGCGCCTCGGCGATCTCCTCGGGCAGCGGCGCGAGGCCGCGCTCCTGTTCGATCGTCTGCACGAAGCGATCGACGTCGCGCACGAGCTCGCGCTTGCCGCGCGAGAGCACGTCCTGCTTGCGCAGCTCGTCCAGGATCGCGCCGCGGATCTTGGGGAAGGCGTAGGTCGAGAACTTCAGCCCGCGCTCGGCGTCGAAGGAGTCCGCCGCCGCGATCAGGCCCAGCATCCCGATGCCGTGCAGGTCGTCCCGGTCGACGCCCGCGGGGGCGTTCATGCGCCCGACGATGTGCTTGAGCAGCGGAATGTGCTCGAGCACGAGCCGATCGCGCCCCGACTCGTCGCCGGAGAGCGTGATCGTCTCCCTCTGGGGTCGTGCGCCTTTGGGGGTCATGGATGTGCCGCTTCTCAGCCGCTCTTGCCTCCGGTGTTGCGCGACCGCGCATCCGCGCGCATGGCCGCGACGAGCCACAACGTGGCGCGCACGACGATCCGCAGACAGATGAACAGCAGGGCGCCGCGCAGCGCGGCGACCCACACGGGGACGTGAAACAGCAGGGAAATGAGCGCGAAGGCAGCTCCCGCCGCAACCGCCACGCGCTGGCCGAAGCCAAGCCAGGCGGCCTCGAGGTTGGCACCTTCGGGTCGGCTATCGGCCATGTTTTCCACCCCCTTGAGGGCTGCGTGCCGCGCCCGACCCAGGACAGAGACGCTCCACGCGCGTCGCGAGCTGCTTCAGGCACGCGATCGGCAGCTCGAGGCCCGTGGGGCCGGTCGCGAGCGCGAAGGGCTGCTGGCGCTCGATGCTGCGCGCGACAGCCAGCGAGCGCGGCAGCCAGCCGGCGAGCTTGGGCGAGCGCGCGAGGAAGCGCTCGCAGACGGCGCGCAGGCGCGTGGCGCTGGCCTCGGCCTCCTCGATGCCCGCGGCCAGGTTGACCAGCAGCTCGGGCGTCGGCACTTCGTCCTCGCCCGCTTCGCCGTGCGCGTGCAGCGCCTTGACGAGTCCGTAGGCGTCCGTGAGCGCCGTCGGCTCGGGCGTGGTGACGAGCAAGACGTGATCGGCCGCGGTGGCGAAGGCGAGCACGTCGGGTCCGATGCCCGCCGCGCCGTCGGCGATCAGGATGTCGTACTGCGACGAGAGCGCGACGAGCCCGTCGAGCAGCCGGCTGCGCTCGCCTTCCCCCAGCACGGCCAGCTCGCGCGCGCCCGAGGCGGCGGGCAAGACGTCCGCGCCGGTTCCGGTGCGCACGAGGCATTCCTCGAGGCTCGCGCGGCGCGCGAGGAACGGTTCCATGCTGCGCGTGCCCGGCAGGCGCAGGAGCACGTTCAGGTTCGAGAGCGCGAGGTCGAGGTCGGCCAGGAGCACGCGCTTGCCGCGCCGCGCGAGCTCGAGCGCGAGGTTCGCGGCGACGAGCGTCTTGCCCACGCCGCCCTTGCCGCCGGTGACGAAGAGAAAGGGCGCGTGCGCGGCGCTGGTGCGCGGCTTGCGCGAAAGCGGAAGCGTGGCCCCGGTGCTCATCCGATCCTCCCGCGCAGCCACAGGTCGGCGATCGAGTCGCCGCCCGCGCGGTGGAAGTGCACGTCGACGTCCGGACCGTCGCTGACGAAGGCCACCGGGATGCGATGCTCGAGCGCGAACTCGAGCGCCAGCGCCTTGTCCTCCGTCTCGTCGAGCTTGGTCACGCTGCAGGCGACGAGCGGGAGCGACTCGAAGGGCTTCCAGGCGGCCTCGAGCGCGGCGCGGCTGGAGGGCGCGGCGAGAACGAGGTGCACGTCGAGCTGCACCGCGGCGGGCTCGAAGACCTTGCGCAGCTGCTCGATCAGCACGGCGTCGTGCCGCGGATGCCCGGTCGTGTCGAGCAGCACCATGTCGACCGAGCCCGAGGCCAGCGCCGAGGGGTTCATGCGCACGCCGCGCTTGAGCACGGTCAGCGGCAACTCGAGCGAGTTGGCCCAGGCGCGCAGCTGCTCGACGGCGCCGACGCGCGCGCTGTCGAGCGTCGCCAGCTCGACGCGGCGGCCGGCCGTGCGCAGGCGCTTCGCGAGCTTGACGATGCTGGTCGTCTTGCCGACACCGGTCGCCCCGGCGAAAGCGAGCACGCGCGTCTTGCCCGCCAGTCGTCCCATGCGCGTGGGCGGGAAGATCCGGCCGAGCTCGTCCGCGGCCGCGTCGAGCACGTGACCCTCGGCGGCCTGGCGCTTGCGCAGCGCGTCGACGATGCGTCCGACGAGCGCCTGCGAGACCCCGTGGCGCTCGAGGCGCTGCTCGAGCTCGCGCAGGGCCGGGTGCTCGAGCGTGCGCGCCTTCTGCGCGCGGAAGAGCGTGCTCTCGACCTCGGCGGCGGCGCCCTCGCGCTGCGCGACGGCCAGCGCGATCTCGCCTCCCGGAAGGATCTCCTGGCTGACGACGATCGCGTCCTCGCCGAACGTGCGGCGCGCGCGCAACAGGGCTTCCTTCAGGCTGGTTCCACGGACTCGATGGATCTGCATCTCATTCCTCCATTCGGACCACGGCCTGCGTCACGACGGAGCGCGCAGGCACGACTTCGTTGTAGGAGAGCACCGCCACCTTCGGCAGCGAGGCGCGCGCGAGCTCGTTCAGGAAGCGGCGCACGTTGGAGCGCACGAGCAGCACGACGTTCTTGCCGCCCTGTGTCGCCTGCGCCACGACCGAGCCGGTCTGCTCCATCAGCTGCTGCAGGAAGGCCGGGCTGACGGGCGCGGCGTCGGGATCGCGCGCCCCACTCACCGCGGCGGCCAGCCGGTTCTCGATCTCGGGGTCGAAGGTGACCGCGTGCACGATGCCGTCCGCGTCGGCGTGCATCTCGCACAGCATGCGCCCCAGGCGCGCGCGCACGAGCTCGGCCAGCGCCTCGTGGTCCTTGTGCTTGCCGGCGTTGTCGGCCAGCACCTCGAGGATCGCCGGCAGGTTGCGCACCGACACGCCTTCGCGCAGCAGCGCCTTGAGCACGCGCTGCACGTCGCCGTAGGAGAGCTTGGCCGGGATCAGCTCCTCGACCACGGCCGGGGCGCTCTTCTTGACCGTCTCGACCATCTCGCGCACGTCGTCGCGCGAGAGGATCTCCCCGATCGAGCTGCGCACGGTCTCGGAGAGGTGCGTCACGAGCACGCTCACCGGATCGATGACCGTGTAGCCGAGCATCTCGGCCTCGTTGCGCAGCGACTCGGGGATCCACCAGGCCGGCAGGCCGAAGGCCGGATCGGCGGTCTTCTTGCCCTTGATCTTGCCCGTCACGGTGCCGCCGTCCATGGCCAGGAACTGGCCCGGCTCGATCTCGCCGCGCGCGATCTCCTGGCCGCCGACGAGCACGCGATAGATGGTCGGACCGAGGCGGATGTTGTCCTTGATGCGCACGGGCGGCAGCACGACGCCCTCGTTGAGCGCGAAACGTTTGCGCAGCTGCCCGATGTGGTCGAGGATCCCGCCGCCGCCCTGCTCCTGCACGAGCGGGATCAGTCGGTAGCCGATCTCGAGCGCGAGCCGGTCGACCGCCAGCAGCTCCTCGGGCTTCGACTCGTCGCGCTTCTCGCCCGCAGCTGCGGCGCCGGGCTGCTGTGCCCGCAGCTCCTGCTCGCTCTGCGCGAGGCGCCGGGTTTCGGCGCCCTGCGTGCTGCGCCACATCAGGACCAGCATCGTGGCCAGCACGAAGAACGGGATGCGCGGCATGCCCGGCAGGAACCCGATCACGAACAGCATCCCGGCCGCGATCAGCGTGGCGCGCGGACGGCTGGAGACCTGCGCCAGGAGGTCCGTGCCGAGCGACTGCTCGCTGGTGTTCTTCGTGACCAGCACGGCTGCGGCGGTGGAGATGAACAGCGCGGGGATCTGGCTCACCAGGCCGTCGCCGATCGTCAGCTTGGAATAGCGTTCGCCGGCCTCGGCCAGCTCCATCCCGTTCCAGGTCGCGATCGCGATGCCGCACACGATGTTGAGCACCGTGATGATCAGGGCCGCGATCGCGTCGCCGCGCACGAACTTCGAGGCGCCGTCCATCGCGCCGTAGAACTCGGCCTCGGAGGCGATCGCGGCGCGCCGCGCGCGCGCCTCGCTGGCGTCGATCAAGCCGCTGTTCAGGTCCGCGTCGATCGCCATCTGCTTGCCGGGCATGGCGTCCAGCACGAAGCGCGCCGCGACCTCGCTGATGCGGCCCGAGCCCTTGGTGATGACCACGAACTGGATGATGATCAGGATCAGGAACACGACCAGGCCGACGGCCAGGTTGTCCCCCCCGACGTACTCGCCGAAGGCGTGGATGACGTTGCCCGCCTTGCCGTGCGTGAGGATCAGGCGCGTGCTGGCGACGTTGAGCCCCAGGCGATAGAGCGTGGTGAAGAGCAGGATCGTCGGGAAGGTCGAGAGTTCGCGCGCCGAGCGCGCGTTCATCACGACCAGCAAGAGGACCAGCGAGATCGTGATGTTCGACGCCAGCAGCACGTCGAGCACGAAGGGGTTGATGGGCGTGATCAGCGTCACCATCAGCCCGAGCACGCCCAGGCCGACGATCCAGTCGGCGTAGCGGCGCAGGAAGGCGCCGGCGGCCTGCGTCTGGGCTGCGAGTCTGGGGGCTTCGGCCATGCCTCAGGTCAGAGGGCGGGCGCCCCCTCCTCCTGCATGCGGTAGATCTGGGCCAGCACCGTCGCCACGGCCTGGTAGAGCTGCTCGGGCACCTCGTCGCCGATCTCGACCTGCGCGTGCAACGCGCGGGCCAGCGTGACGTCCTCGACGCAGGGCACCTCGTGCTCGCGCGCGACCTCTTTGATCTTCTGCGCGACGTGGTCGGCGCCCTTGGCGACGACGTAGGGCGCGGAATGGCGGCGCTTGCCCTGGGCCGCGTGTTCGTCGCGCTCGTAGCGCAGCGCGACGGCGAAGTGCGTCGGGTTGGTGACGACCACCGTCGCCTTGGGGACGTCGGACATCATGCGGCTCTGGGCCATCTCGCGCTGCAGCTGGCGGATGCGCGACTTGATGTGCGGATCGCCTTCGGTGCTCTTGGCCTCGTCGCGCACCTCCTTCTTGCTCATGCGCATCTCGCGCTCGTACTGGAAGCGCTGCCAGAAGAGGTCGGCCAGCGCCAGGACGAGGATCGCCGCCAGCGCGCTCGCCGTGCAGCGCAGCGTCACCGCCCCCATCGCGGCCAGGATCGGCCCGAGCTCCGAGCCCGTGAGCGCCGCCAGATGCGGAACCTGGCTCCAGGCGACGCATGCGACGGTGATGCTGATGACCAGGATCTTCACCAGCGCCATCAGCGTGCGCATGCCGCCGCGCTTGCCGAAGACGCGCCCGAAGCCCTTGAACGGATCGAGTCGCGCGGGATCCCAGGCCAGCGCGCGCGGCGTGACGAGGAATCCGACCTGCCCGTAGCAGGCCAGCAGGCCGACCGCGAAGAGCGGCACGATCAGGGCCAGCGCGGCGAGCCCGACGTGCGCGGCGCCGGCCGTGATCCAGCCCGCCGCGGCGGCCGGCGAGGGCTCCTCGCGTCCCTGCGCCGCGAGGCCGGTCAGCGAATCGACGACCATCGTGCCCGCGCCCTGCGCGAACCACGCGCCGGCGACGAGCAGCACGATCAGCGCCACGAGCAGGATCGAGGCCGAGGCGATCTCGTGCGAGAGCGACACCTGCCCCTTCTCGCGCGACTCCTCGCGCCTGCGTGGGGTGGCGTCCTCGGTCTGCTCTTGCTTGTCGGGTTGCTCGGCCATGGCTCAGGCACCCAATACGTCCAGCGCACCGTCGAGCCCGCTCGCGAATCGGTCGTAGAGCCCTTCCAGCGCGGGCGCGAGGAAGGGCGCGAAGACGAACAGCGCGACCAGCCCCACGACGATGCGCGCGGAGAAGCCGACGTCCATGACGTTGAGCTGCGGCACCATGCGCGCCAGCAGGCTGACGAGCAGCGAAGCCATGAAGAGCAGCAGCAAGACCGGCGCGGCGAAGGCGATCCCGGCGCCGAAGGCCTGGGCGAAGAGCGCCTGCGCGCCCCAGGCGACGTCGTTGGTGATCGCCAGCGCGCCGACGGGCGCGCGCGCGAACGAGTGCTCGAGCGACTTGAGCAGCACGTGGTGGCCGTTGACCGCCAGGAAGCCCAGGAAGAAGAAGGCCTCGTAGACCAGCGTGACGACCGGGGTGTTGACGCCCGTCGTCGGGTCGACGAGCGAGGCCATGTTGAAGCCCATCTCCTGGCCGATCATCTCGCCCGCGAGTCGCAGCGAGACCAGCACCATCTGCAGCACGAAGGCCAGGAACAGGCCGATCATGATCTCGCGCAGCACGAGGCAGGCGTACTCGACCGGTTCGGGCGAGTGCCCGAGCGGCGCGCCGCCGGCCGCGTACAAGAGGAACGTGACCGAGACGATCAGGCCCACGCGGTAGCCCGTGAAGCCCGTGCCGGAGCCGAGCAGCGGCGTGGCGATCACCAGCGCGCTGGTGCGCGCCAGGTAGAGGCTGAAGGCTTCGAGCGTGCCGGGGGGGAAGGCTTCCATGCGCGCCTCACGAGTTCCCGAAGCTCGCCAGGCGCTCGAAGACGCGCCGCGTGTAGTCGACCAGGAGGTGCAGGGCCGGCGCGAGCAGCAGCAGCGCGACCAGCATCACGCTGAACATCTTCGGCACGAGGCTCAGCGTCTGCTCCTGCACCGAGGTCAGCGCCTGGAAGAGGCTCACCGCCACGCCCACGACCAGACCGACGAGCAGCACCGGACCGGCGAGCACCAGCACGGTCATGAGCAGGTCGCGCGCCAGGTCGGTGATCGTCAGGTCGAGCGAGGAGTCGGCCAGCAGCATCGCGATCGCCTCAGGTCGTGACGAAGGAGGTGACGAGCGACTCGCACACGAGGTGCCAGCCGTCCACCAGCACGAACACCAGCAGCTTGAACGGCGTCGAGATCATCACCGGCGGGAGCATGAACATGCCCATCGAGAGCAGCACGCTCGACACCACCAGGTCGATCACGAGGAACGGCAGGAAGAGCAGGAAGCCCATCTGGAAGGCGGTCTTCAGCTCGCTCAGCACGAAAGCCGGCACGATCACGCGCATCGGCAGGTTCAGCTCCTGCCCGTCGGAGGCCTGCTCGACCTTGGCCATCTCGCTGAACAGCGCGAGCTCGCTCTTGCGCGTGTTCGCGACGAGGAACACGGCCAGCTCGTCCCAGCCCTTCCCGGCCGCGTCCTCGATCGAGATCTCGCCGGCCTTGTAGGGCTGGTAGGCCTTGTCCCAGATGCGGCCTGCGACCGGCCCCATCACGAAGGACGTGAGGAACAGCGCGAGGCCGATCAGGACCGGGTTGGGCGGCAGTTCGTTGACGCTCAGCGCGCGGCGCACGAACGAGAGCACGATCACGATGCGCGTGAAGCTCGTGATCGTCACCAGCACCGCCGGCAGCAGCGTCAGGACCGTCAGCAGGATCGCGATCTCGACCGCGGTCGAGGCGCGGCCCGAGCTCAGCTCCTGCGCCGTGCTTTCCAGCGCACTGGGCACGGGCGGGCCGATGGCCCCCCCCAACTGCAATGCGAGCAGCGCGAAGCTCACGCCCGCACCCCGCCGCCGTTCCAGCGCTCGCGCGCCTTCGAGAGCGCGTGCAGGAAGGCGTGCTTGTCGGCCTTGCTCGGTTCGGCCGGCTTCTTCGACTCGGCGTGCACGGGATCGATCTCCGCCACGAGCGCGACCTCCTTCTCCCCCAGCCCCAGCGCGAAGGTGCGGTCGTAGCAGCGCACCACCGCCAGGCGCTGCTTGCCGCCGAGCGGCAGCAGGTCGACGACTTGCAGCGAGCGCGAAGACGCGCGCGCGCGCACCGCGCCGCCGACGAGCTTCTTGAAGCCGAAGGCCAGCGCGAGGATCGCGAGCAGCAGGATGCCGCAGACGGTGAGGTAGCGCGTCAGGTCCGGACCGCTTGCGGAGAGAGGCAGGACCTTGTCCTGCTCGAGCACGAGGGATAGGAACATGCGCCCTCGAGAGAGCAAGCGGCGTGCCGTGCGTCGAATCGCGCGGAGCGACGTCGCATGCGGGGCGCGGGGAAGGAATTGCTGTCGCGATCCTCGACAGGTGTCGAGGAACTGCTCAGCAGGTCGGCACTGCAGTGCTAGCATGCACGGGCGAGTCGTCGAATGAATCGTCCCGCCCAGGCAACGGTCATTGCACTGGCAGCTACTTGCGCGGCCGGCTTCGCGCGTGCGCAAACGACCGAGCGCGTGAGCGTGAGCACGGCCGGGTCGCAGGCGAACAGCCCCAGTCATAGTCCCGCGCTCTCGGCCGACGGCCGCTTCGCGGCCTTCGCCACCGCGGCCAACAACCTCGTCGCGTTCGACACGAACAACCTCTTCGACGTCTTCGTGCGCGACCGCCAGACCGGGACGACCGAGCGCGTGAGCCTGAGCACGGCCGGGGTGCAGGGGAACGGCAGCAGCGGTTACCCATCGCTCTCGGCCAGCGGCCGGTTCGTTGCGTTCGACAGTCTGGCCGCGAACCTCGTCGCCGGCGACACCAACGGGGTCGGAGACATCTTCGTGCGCGACCGCCAGAGCGGGACGACCGAGCGCGTGAGCACGGCCACGGGTGGCGCGCAGGGGAACTTCAGAAGCCACCAACCCGCGATCTCGGCCGACGGACGCTTCGTGGTGTTCAGCAGCGACGCCACGAACCTCGTCCCCGGCGACACCAACGGGATCACGGACATCTTCGTGCACGACCGCCAGACCGGGACGACCGAGTGCGTGAGCCTGGATCCGGCCGGCGCGCAGGCGAATGCCGGCAGCCGGCAACCCGCGATCTCGGCCGACGGTCGCTTCGTGGCGTTCAGCAGCGACGCCTCGAACCTCGTCGTCGGCAACACGAACGGTTTCGTGGACATCTTCGTGCGCGACCGCCAGAGCGGGATCACCGAGCGCGTGAGCGTCGATCCGGTCGGGGCCGAGGGTGACTCCGACAGCACGGCGCCTGCGATCTCGGCCGACGGCCGCCTCGTGGCGTTCAGCAGCGAGGCCTCGAACCTCGTCGCGAGCGACACGAACGGGGTGATGGACGTTTTCGTGCGCGACCGCCAATCCGGGATGACCGCACGGCTGAGCGTCGACTCATGGGGCTTTCAGGGCAACTCGTCTTCCGGTGAGATCGGGATGTCGATATCGGCCGACGGCGGCATCGTCGCCTTCTCGAGCATGGCCTCGAATCTGGTCGTGGGTGACACCAACCTGGTCCAGGACGTCTTCGTGCACGACATCCTGAACGGGACGACCGAGCGCGTGGACCTGGCCACGGGCGGGGCGCAGGGCAACAACTTCAGCGAGGCGGCCTCGATCTCGGCCGACGGCCGCTTCGTGGGGTTCTACAGTTCCGCCACGAACTTCGTCGCGGGCGACACGAACGGCTTCGACGACGTCTTCGTGCGCGAGCGCGGACCCCCCGCGCCCGGTACAAACCGCTGCGATCCGGGTGCGAACGGCGTGCTCGCCTGCCCGTGCGCGAATCGGCCCACAGCTCCGGGCCGCGGTTGCGACAACAAGGATGTGACGGGTGGCGCCGTGCTCCAGGCTTCGGGTTCGAACTCGCTCGCGAACCCGACGCTCTTCTTCACGACCGCCGGCGAGAACGCGAGCGTGACCTCGATCCTGCTGCAAGGGAACCTGCTCACCACCGGCACCGTCTTCGGCCATGGAGTCCGCTGCCTGGGCGCCTTCAAGCGCATGTACACCAAGACCTCGACCGGCGGCAGCGTCACGCTGCCCGACTTGCCCACCGACCCGACCATCCCGGGCCGCTCGGCAGCCTTGGGCAGCCCGATCCTCGTGCTCCAGAAGCGCTGGTACCAGGTCTACTACCAGGACCCGACGCAGCAACTCGCCGGTTGTCCGCTCGCCGCGACGCAGTTCAACGCGACGAACGTGCAGGAGGTCCTGTGGCTGCCTTGAGGCGCATCTTGGCCCTCGCTGCGGCCTGCACGCCGAGCCTGGCGCACGCGCAGTGGACCGAGCGCGCGAGCGTGGCCGGGAGCGGGGCGCAATCCAACCAGAACAGCTACGCCCCGTCGATCTCGGCCGACGGCCGCTTCGTGGCGTTCTGGAGCGTCGCCTCGAACCTGATCACGCGCGACACGAACTGGTCCTGGGACGTCTTCGTGCACGACCGCCAGCTCGGGACGACGAAGCTCGTCAGCGTGGATTCAGGCGGCGTGCAGGGAGACTTCCACAGCTACGCCCCCGTGCTCTCGGCCGACGGCCGCTGCGTGGCGTTCCAGAGCGCGGCCGCGAACCTCGTCGCGGGCGACACGAACCTCTACTGGGACGTCTTCGTGCGCGACCTGCAGCTCGGGATCACCGAGCGCGTGAGCGTGGACTCGTTCGGGGCCGAGGCGGACGCCAGCAGCGATTCGGCGGCGCTCTCGGCCGACGGCCGCTTCGTGGCCTTCAGCAGTCCCGCGACGAACCTGGTCGCGGGCGACACGAACGGGGTCGCGGACCTCTTCGTGCACGACCGCCAGCTCGGGACCACCGAGCGCGTGAGCGTGGATTCGGCCGGCGCGCAGGCGGATTCCGCCAGCTACGCCCCCTCGATCTCGGCCGACGGCCGCTTCGTCGCCTTCTGGAGCGATGCCTCGAACCTCGTCGCGGGCGACACGAATGCGTTCTTCGACATCTTCGTGCGCGACCTCCAGACGGGCACGACCGAGCGCGTGAGCGTGGACTCGGCCGGATCGGAGGCGAACTCCGAGAGCGCTGAGCCGTCGCTCTCGGCCGACGGCCGCTTCGTGGCCTTCGTGAGCGACGCCTCCAACCTCGTCGCGGGCGACACGAACCTGGCGATCGACATCTTCGTGCGCGACCGCCTGCTCGGGACCACCGAGCGCGTGAGCGTGGACTCGGCCGGGGCGCAGGGCAATTCCGATTGCAACCTGCCCTCGATCTCTTCCGACGGCCGCTTCGTGGCGTTCGAGACCGGAGCCTCGAACCTGTGCGCGGGCGACACGAACGTTCGCATGGACGTCTTCGTGCGCGACCGCCAGCTGGGAACGACCGAGCGCGTGAGCGTGAACCCGGGCGGGGCGCAGGGCGACAACTCCAGCCAGGAGGCCTCGATCTCCGCCGACGGGCGCTTCGTGGCCTTCGCCGGCCAGGCCACGGATCTCGTCGCGGGCGACACGAACTTCATGTCGGACGTCTTCGTGCGCGACCGCCAGGTTTCGATTCCAGGCACGGACCGCTGCGAGCCGGGCGTCGGTGGCGTGCTCGCCTGCCCCTGCTCCAATCCGCCCGGCGGACCCGGCCGCGGTTGCGACAACCAGGCCGCGACGGGCGGCGCCACGATCGCGAGCTCGGGCCTGAGCTCGCTCACGTATCCGACGCTGAGCTTCACGACGACGGGCGAGAACGCCAAGGTCTTCACGATCCTGCTGCAGGGCACCGCGCTCACGAGCGGCGGCATCTTCGGCCACGGCGTGCGCTGCGTGGGCACCGCCAAGCACCTGTACGGCAGGTTCGCGAGCGGCGGCAGCGTGACGCTGCCGGACCTGGCGAGCGATCCGGCGATCCCGGTCCGCTCGTCGGCCCTGGGTGACACGCTGCTGGCCGGGCAGACGCGCTGGTACCAGGTGTACTACCGCGACAGGACCCAGCTCCTCAGCGGTTGCCCGCTCGTCTCGAGCCAGCTCAACACGACGATCGCGCAGGAGGTCCTGTGGGGCCCGTGACTGGCGTGCAGCGTTTCAATCGCCCCTGACGAGGGTCGAATTCCGCAAAACGACGCCCAGGCAGGGCATAATCGTCGGAACCCACGCCGATGGACCTGCGCCCGATCTTCGCGACGCTCTGCTGCGCACTTGCGGCCTGCTCGCCCACGAACCCCTCCCCCGCGGCGGCCACGGCCCCGGCCGAGCCGCTCGCGACGCAGTTCCGCGATGTGCGCACCGCGGTCGCGCGCGAGGAGGCCTGGGAGAACACGCTGCGCATCAGCGGCGAGCTCGCGGCCTTCGAGCAGTCGACGCTTTCGACCAAGGTCGCCGGCCGCCTCGCGGATCTCGCGGTCGACCTCGGCACGCGCTGCAAGCAGGGTGACGTGCTCGCGCGCATCGACGCGCGCGACTACGAACTGCGCCTCGCTCAGGCCGAGGCCGCGCTCTCCGCAGCGCGCGCGCGCCTGGGACTCGGGCTCGCGGACGGCGACGGCAAGGACGACGTCGATCCCGAGCACGTCGCGATCGTGATCGGGGCGCGCACGTCGCTCGAGGAGGCGCAGCGCGACGAGAAGCGCGTCGAGGAGATGCTGCAGTCGGGCGTCGGGACGAAAGCCGCGGCCGAGAGCGCGCACTCCGCGACGCTGCTGGCCCAGGCCAAGCTGCAGGACGCGCTCGAGGAGGTGCAGAACCGTCGCGCGCAGGTGCTGCAGCGCCGCGCCGATCTCGCGCTCGCGCGCGCGCAGCTCGCCGACACGCAGGTGCTGGCGCCCTTCGACGGCGCCGTCGTCGCGCGCCTCGCCGGGACCGGCGACTACCTGCTGGCAGGCGCACCGATCGCGCGCCTCGTGCGCTCCGATCCGCTGCGCCTGCGCCTGGACGTGCCCGAGCACGCCGCGGCCCGGATCCGGGCCGGACAAGTGCTGCGCGCAGAGCTCGAGGACGGCACGCGCGTCGAGGGCGTCGTCGCGCGCATCAGCCCGGAGCTCGGGATGCGCAACCGCACATTGGCGGTCGAGGGCGAGCTGCCCAATCCTTCCGGCGCGCTGCGCCCGGGCTCCTTCGCGCGCGTCGAGCTCGTGCTCGACGGCTCGGCGCGCACGCTGGTCGTGCCGCCCGAGGCGCTGGTGCGCTTCGCGGGCCTGGATAAATTGTTCGAGATCGTGGACGGCAAGGCGCTCGAGCGGCGCGTGAAGGTCGGGCGGGTCGAGGGCGGGCGTGTCGAGATCCTCGAAGGCATCCAGGCCGGTGCCGAGCTCGTGCTCGCGCCCGGCAACCTGCAGGGCGGCGCGCCGGTACGCGCCTCGCACTGAACCGAGGCGCCCGTGCGACGGCTCGTCGAAGTCTTCATCCGCCGGCCGGTCTTCGCCTCGATGCTGATCGCGACGCTGGTCGTGGTCGGCATCGCGAGCTTCGTGCGCCTGCGGGTCGACCGCTTCCCCTCGGTCGACGTGCCGACGATTTCGGTGCGTACCACGCTCCCGGGCGCCTCGATCGAGGAGGTCGAGACGCTCGTCAGCCAGCGCATCGAAGAGGCCGTCAACACGGTCGAGGGCATCGACCAGCTGCGCTCCATCACGACGCAGGGCCAGTCCTTCGTGATGATCACCTTCGTCCTCTCGCGCGACATCGAGGCCGCGGCGCAGGACGTGCGCGAGCGCGTCGCCGGCATCCTGCGCCAGCTCCCGCCCGAGGCCGAGCCGCCGATCGTCGGCAAGTTCGACAACGACCAGACGCCGGTGCTGACCTACGCGCTCTCGGGCGACCGCCCCCTGCGCGAGCTGACCGAGATCGCCGACAAGCTCGTGCGGCCGCAGCTCGAGCGCTCGAGCGGTGTCGGCCAGGTGCTGATCGTCGGCGGCGCCAGCCGCGCGATCAACATCTGGCTCGACGCCCAGCGCATGCACTCCTACGGCCTCTCGCCGGTGGCGGTGCGCCAGGCGCTCGTGCGCCAGAACGCCGAGGTCCCGGGCGGGAACGTGACCGATGCGACCCGCGAGCGCGTGCTGCGCACGATGGGCCGCGTCGCCGATCCGCGCGAGTTCGACGACATCGTGGTCGCGACTTTGGACGGCCAGCCCGTGCGCATCCGCGACATCGGGCGCGCCGAGGACGGCACGAAGGAGATCCGCTCGACCGCGCGCCTCGACGGCCTGCCCTGCGTCACGATCGAGATCCGGCGCCAGTCGGGCTCGAACACGATCGAGGTGATCGACGGGGTCAAGCGCAAGCTCGACGCCGTCCGTCACGAGCTGCCGGCCGACGTGCGCGTGGAGGAGATCCGCGACCAGTCGCGCTACATCCGCGCCGCGCTGCACGAGATCGAGACGCACCTCGTGCTCGGCAGCATCCTGGCCAGCCTGGTCGTGCTGCTCTTCATGCGCTCCTGGCGCTCGACCGTGATCGCCGCGATCGCGATCCCGTGCTCGACCATCGCCAGTTTCGGCGTGATGGAAGCCATGGGCTTCACGCTCAACAGCGTGACCATGCTGGCGCTGGTGCTGATGGTCGGCATCGTGATCGACGACGCGATCGTGGTGCTCGAGAACATCTACCGCTTCGCCGAGGAGAAGGGGCTCTCGCCCTTCGATGCGGCGCGCGAGGGCACGGCCGAGATCGCGCTGGCGGTGATGGCCACGACGCTCTCGCTGGCCGTGATCTTCGTGCCCGTCTCGTTCATGTCGAGCGTCTCGGGCCGCTTCCTCTACCAGTTCGGCATCACCGCCGCGGCGGCGGTGCTGGTCAGCCTGCTGATCGCGTTCACGTTGACGCCGACGATGAGCGCGCGGCTCCTGCGCGTGCGGCCCGCCAGCGGGCCCGGGTCCAGGCCGGCCTCGCGCAGCGGACTGTACGGCCTCGTCGAGCGCGCCTACATGGCGACCTTGCGCCTGGCCCTGCGCTGGCGCGCGGTCGTCGGGCTGCTGGCCCTGGCGACCATCGCCTCCTCCTGGCCGCTCTACTCGCGCGTCAAGCAGGAATACACGCCGACCGACGTCGACGAGGCCGAGTTCGACGTCAACGTCAACGGTCCCGAGGGCGCGAGCATCACGGCGATGGACGCGGTCATGAAGGAGGTCGAGCAGATCGCGCGTTCGACGCCCGGCGTGCGCCTCGTGCTCTCCACCACCGGCGGGAGCTTCCTCGGCCAGATCGCCTCGGGCACGCTCTACATTCGCATCGCGCCGCACGAGGAGCGCGTCGTCTCGATCTCGCGCTGCCTGCGCGAACTCGTGCGCGGCACGCCGGGCAAGGCTTTCGAGGGCAACTACAGCCAGCGCGACGTGATGGTCGCCCTGCGCCAGCGCCTATCGGCCTTCAAGGACCTGCGCTGCTCCGTGCGCAACGCGCCCTCCTTCAACATCGGCGGCGGGATGTTCGAGATCGACTTCTCGATCCTCGGGCCGCAACTCGAGGCGCTCGCAAGCTACGGCAACCAGCTCAAGGAGCGCGCCAAGACCCTGGGCGGGATCGTCGACGTCGATACCACGCTGCGCCTCAACACGCCCGAGCTGCGTACGCTGATCGACCGCGAGCGCGCCGCCGACCTCGATGTCGACGTGCAGGACATCGCCACCAGCCTGCGCCTGCTCGTGGGCGGGGAGGAGCGCGTCTCGCGCTACCGCGACCGGCAGATGGACGAGGAGTACGACGTGCAACTGCGCCTCGAACCGCGCGACCGCGCCACGCCCGGCAGCATTCCCGAGCTCTACGTGCCCGCGCGCGACGGCCGCCTCGTGCGCCTCGACAACCTGGCGCGCCTCGAGGGCGCCACCAGCCCCGCACGCATCGACCGCATGGACCGACAGCGTCAGGTCTCCCTGCGCGCATCCGTCGCGCCCGGCTTCGCGCTCGCCGACCGCCTCGCCGCGCTGCGCGGCGCGGCGGCGGAGATGGACATGCCGCCGGCCTACACGACGCGCGTCTCCGGCCGCGGCCGCGAGCTCGAGCGCACCTTCAGCGAGTTCCTGTGGGCCTTCCTGCTCTCGGTCGTGCTGATGTACATCATCCTCGCCAGCCAGTTCGAGAGCCTCGTGCACCCGCTGACGATCCTGCTCTCGCTGCCGCTCGCCGTGCCGTTCGCGCTCTGGTCGCTGAACGTCAGCGGCAACACGCTCAACCTGTATTCAGCGCTCGGGATCCTGGTCCTGTTCGGCGTGGTGAAGAAGAACGCGATCCTGCAGATCGACCACACGAACCAGCTGCGCGCGCAGGGCTTCTTCCGTTACGACGCGATCCTGCGCGCCAATCGCGACCGCTTGCGGCCGATCCTGATGACGACGTTGACGCTCGTCGCGGGAATGCTGCCGCTCGCGCTCGGAACCGGGCCCGGATCGGAGGAGCGCAGGGCGGTCGCGGTGGTCGTGATCGGCGGGCAGACGCTGTCGCTGCTGTTGACGCTGCTCGTGACGCCGGTCGCGTACAGCTGGTTCGACGATCTCGGGCTCCTGTTCCGGCGCAAGCCGGCCGTCGCTCAGCCCCTCACGTCGCAGGAATCGCCGGTCTCGCCCGCCTGAGCGACCTGCGCGAGCGTCTCACGCACGCTGCGCGCCTGGGCCATGAGCTCACTCAGGCCATCGCGCTCGCGCCGCACCGCGTCCTGCACCACCGCATTCAACGCCGTCAGCCTCAAGAGCTGCGCGCGCGCGCGCTGGCGCTCTTCCGCCGGCGCATTCGAGAGCCGCTGCACCTCGCGCTCGATCCCCGCCGCGCAGCGCGCGCACTCCGCGAGCAGGCCTTGCACGGCCGCGCTCGCCGGGTCGACCGTGCCGACCTGCGCGAGGAGCCGCGTGAGCTGCTCCTCGTAGCGTCCGAGCGCGTTCTCGACCTCGCTCATCTCAGCCGTTGCTGCCGGTCGTCTGCAGCTCGATCTGGCGCCAGCCTTCGAGCAGCGTCGCCAGCGCCTTGCGCGCGTGCGCCAGCGGCTGGATGTCCTCGCGGATCAGCGCCTGGCTGAGCTCGAACTGCGCGAACTCGTAGATGCGCTCGAGCGCTTGCGTGATCTCGGGCGAGGGCTCGCGCTCGAGCGCGATGCGCAGCTCGCTCACGATCTCGTCGGCGCGCTGGACCCACTGGACGAAGGCCTGTCGATCGGCCTTCGGGTCGCAGGCGGCGGCGCGGTCGATGTAGCGCAGCGCGCCTTCGTAGAGCAGGCGCACGATCTTGACCGGCGGCGCGTTCTCGATCGAGGATTGCTGGTAGGTCTTGGCGGCAGTGCGAGTGTTCATGATCAATCTCCGTAGCCCGTGCTGTTGAATGCGGCGCCGAGCGCGACGCCCTGGGCCTGCAGTCCGCTCAAGAGCTGCTCGAGATTGGCGAAGCGGATCACGAGCTGCTGCTCGAAGCGGTCGACCTGGTCCTGCTTGGCGTCGATGTCCTTGATGAGCTTGCTGATGCTCTCGTTGTAGTTCTGCGTGCGCGTGTCGAAGACGCCCTTGAAGACCCGGTTGCCCGGGCCCGTGTAGGAGTCCGTCAGGCGGTCGATCATGCGGCTGAGCTTCTCGGCCAGGCCCGTGTCGGCCGTCGTGTCTGTGTAGTAGGCGGGCGTGTTCACGGCGGCGCCGCCGTTGTCGAAGCCGTCGCTGTCGACGAACAGGTTGGCCAACTCGTCGAGGTTCGCCGCAATCTTGTCGTCGAGCTTGGCATCGTCGACCTTGAGCTTGCCGTCGCTCTCGGTCTTGATGCCCACGAGCGAGAGCGTCGAGTAGCCCAGCGTGTCGTCGCGCACGACCTGGGGATCGACGTTGAAGAGCGCGTCGCGCACTTGTCCGAGCACCTGGCGCAGGATCGGGTCGCCGAAGAGCACGCCGCCCGCGCCCTGCTCCTTGTTGTAGGTGCTCTGGGTGTTCACGTAGTCGACGAGCTTGTTGTAGCTGGCGACGAATTCCTTGATCTTGTTCTTGATCGCGCCCGTGTCCGCGGTGACCGAGACGCTGAGCTCGGTCAGGGGATCGGCCGACTGGGCCGTGATGGACAGGCCGGCGATCACGTCGTTGAACTCGTTGGTCTCGCGCGTCACGGCCAGCCCGTCGATCACGGCATGGGCGTTCCTGCCCACGGTGATGTTGTTGGCGCTCAGCGCGCTGCCGCTGATGTCCGGGCCGGTCGCGTCGATCGAGAGGCCCGCGACCGTGTTGACGATCCCGCTGATGCGGCTCAGCTCGCCGCTGTGCTTCGAGGTCATCACCATCTGGTAGCTGGGCGCGGCGGCTGTGCCGATGTTCACCACCGAGGCGGCGACGTCCGCGCCGGCGACGGAGTTGATCGCGGAGGCGATCTCCTCGAGATTCGACGTGGCGGCGGTGAGCACGACGTCGTAGGCGTTGCCGTTGACCGAGAACGCGACGTGCTGGCCGTCGGCCGAGGCGAGGTCGACGGTCCTGTCCGCGACCGGGTCGAAGGTCCAGCGGTCGATCGTGGCCAGTTGGTCGACCCGCACCGTGTGCGTTCCGGGGCTGGCGCTGCCGCTGGCGCTCGCGGTCAAGTGCCCGTCGAGGCTGACCTTGGTGAAGTAGGAGAGGAAGCTCGAGTTCCTGGAGAGGATCCCCGCTTGCGTCTGCAGATCCTTCACGAGGCCCTTGAGCGTGCCGACGGCGGAGAGTTTCCCCTTGAAGGCCTCCTGCTTGGCCTGCATCGCCTTGATCGGCAGGCTCTCGAGCGTGACGAGCTGCTGGATGAGCTTGCTCGTGTCGAGCCCGCTCGCGAGTCCGCTGAAGCTGATGCCGCTGGTGTTGGCTGCCATGTGCTCTCCTGCTGCACCAGTTATCGGAGCCCCGTCCGAGGCGGGTGAGTTACAAGCGGTCGCCCTTCTCGCGCCCGCGCCATCGGGAAGTTTCTTCCGCCTGGAAACGGAAGGGGCTCCGACCAGCGGAGCCCCTTCGTCTGTAGCGTCACCCGCGAGCCGGGGCAGGGCCCGGCCCGCGAGTCGGTGCATCACTGCAGCAGCTTGAGGGCCAGCTGCGGCTGCACGTTCGCCTGAGCGAGGACCGACGTGGCGGCCTGCTGCAGGATCGAGTTGCGGGTCAGGTCGGCCGTTTCGAAGGCCACGTCGACGTCGCGGATGCGGCTCTCGGCGGTCGAGAGGTTCTCCGTCTGGCTCTGGATCGACGCATACGCGCTCTGGAGGCGGTTCTGGGATGCACCCAGGTCGCCGCGCGTCGTGCTGATGGTGTTGATGGCGGTGTCGACCAGGTCCAGGGCCGCGTTGGCGCCCGAGGCGGTCGAAACGTCGATCCCGTCCACGCCGAGCGTGGCCGTCGTCACGTCCTGGAGGTTGATGTCGATCGTTTCGTTGGCGTTGATGCCGACCTGGATCGAAGCCGACGTGGACGAGCCGTCGAGCAGGTTGACGCCGTTGAAGGTCGCGGAGCCCGAGATGCGGTCGAGCTCGGCGATCAGCGCGGTCGTTTCCGTGGCGATCGTGGCGCGGTCGGTCGTCGAGAGCGTCCCGTTCGCGGACTGGATGGCCAGTTCGCGCATGCGCGTCAGGATGTTGCTCGCTTCGCCCAGAGCGCCTTCGGCGGTCTGGACCATCGAGATACCGTCCTGGGCGTTGCGGCCCGCGACGCGGAAAGAGCGGATCTGCGAACGCATGCGCTCGCTGATGCCCAGGCCGGCGGCGTCGTCCGAAGCCGTGGCGATGCGCAGGCCCGACGAGAGCCTGGCGTAGTTGCCTTGCAGGCGAGCCGTAACCGATCCGAGGTTACGCTGCGCCGTCAAGGACGCGATGTTGGTGTTGACACGAAGTCCCATTGGTTCTGTTCCTTGGAAAAAGATTCAGTTGGTACAGCACACTTCACGGACATCGAGGAGCCGGCCTTCTTCTCACGGGAGGACCGCAGGCCGCACCTCCGCACGCGTGATGGCACGTCGACGCGCGAGAGAATGAGTGTGCTCGGCCTGCGATCCCCCCACCGGGCTCCACGATGGATGGATCCGCATCCTGCAGCGATCGACCTGGCAGGCAGGGATCGCGCGGACGCGGGTTGATCGTCGAGTTGTTCAGAGAGCCTGTTTCGCCGTCGATTCGCGATTCGAATCGGGAGGACCGTCTTGCGACGGCCCTCCCTTTCAGCGATCGGCACTAGAGGCCGAATTCTCCGTCTACTGGAGCAGCTTCAATGCGAGTTGCGGTTGCACGTTCGCCTGAGCCAGGACCGACGTGGCGGCCTGCTGCAGGAGCGAGTTGCGGGTCAGGTCGGCCGGTTCGTAGGCCACGTCGACGTCGCGGATGCGGCTCTCGGCAGTCGAGAGGTTCTCGGTCT